>Ga0228677_1000646_pt1 | contig 6176 bp, 8 predicted proteins | sample 58D_rmetaG_FD_182787 | JGI IMG/M metagenome (GOLD analysis project Ga0228677, IMG submission 182787) | Seawater microbial communities from Monterey Bay, California, United States - 58D_r | ecosystem: Environmental > Aquatic > Marine > Coastal | place: USA: California | collected 2016-11-04 | reverse complement strand
GCTAGATTATCCAACACGTTATGGAAGATGATACCTTTTTCAGATCTACTTCCATACATAAGGTGGCACGAACTCTTAGGCTCATGTTCTAATACATCTTGAATCATACTCATCACAGGTGTAATACCACTACCAGCAGCAAAGAAATAATGGTCTCTTGCCAACGCAGCATCAGGTAAAACTGTAAATTTTCCCTCTGGTGCTAATATATCAAGTAACTGTCCAGCAGTGAGTTGGTCATGAAGATAGTTAGACATGCGACCACCATATATTCGCTTGATAGACACAGCAGGTGATGCAGCATGAGGCGCAGTAGAGATAGAATATGATCTACGGATTTCTTCCCCAGCTATATTTGCCTTTATTGTAAGGTACTGTCCTGCTTTGAAGCTGTACTTTCCTCTAAGTTCATTGGGTATATCAAAGTAGATAGATATCGTATCTTCTGTTTCTTTTACTATTTTACCAACCTTCAGTCTATCAAACATATCTTATATTATTTAGTGTTGTACTTTCTATATGCTAAAATACCCTACATTATGACTATGTTTTCAATTACTACGGATTATTTTCAAAGACACCGAATTTCTTTTGAGCTTCCAAATAGAGACAATGTTCTTTTTGACCTAGATTTCGATAGAATACGCTATTTTAGCTCTCAACATTACTATTAATTATAATATGATTAAGACACTTTCAGTAATTATTCCTGCATATAACGAAGAAGCAACGATCGCTAACATTCTTACCAAAATAATGGAGGTAGATCTCACTGGAGGTGTACAAAAAGAGTTGGTAGTAATTAACGATTGCTCTAAGGATGAAACTGAGGCTATTGTATTACAGTATAAAAAAGATTATCCAAAGGTTCCTCTAAAGTACTTTAAGCATGAAAAGAACAAAGGAAAAGGAGCGGCACTCCAAACAGGAATTAAAGAAGCTACAGGAGATTATATCATCATACAAGATGCCGATCTTGAGTATGATCCGCAAGAATTTAATCTATTGCTGCAACACATATTAGATGAATTTGCTGATGTAGTATATGGATCTAGATTTATTGGTGGCAAACCACATAGGATTTTATTCTTTTGGCACTCAATAGGTAACAAGTGGCTGACCGCATTATCTAATGTATTTACGAATCTTAATCTTACAGATATGGAAACATGCTATAAGATGTGGAAATCAGAACTGGTCAAAAGTGTAAATCTCAAAGAGAATAGATTTGGATTTGAGCCAGAAGTAACTGCAAAAGTATCTCGTATACCAGGCGTGCGTATTTACGAAGTAGGAATCTCGTATTACGGACGTACCTATGAAGAAGGTAAGAAGATAAGCTGGAAAGATGGTTTCCGTGCCATATATTGTATATTTAAGTATAATCTTTGGAGTCTTAAATAGAATCTCTCATAAAACTACATTCGATTGCTAGCTATCTTTTTAGAAGGAGTAGTATTTGGACTAATCTTGACGATAATGTTGGGTCCTATATTTATCGCGTTGACTCAGACCGGAATTGATAAGGGAGCAAGAGCAGGAATAACCGTCGGTGCAGGAGTATGGAGCAGTGATTTACTTGTTATTTTATTCTCTTACCTATTCATAAGTCAAGTGGACGCTCTTGTCCAAGATGAAGTATTTAAGTATTGGATGGGTTTAGTAGGTGGTTTTATTCTGATCGCTTTCGGTATTGTTATTTTTTTGAAAAAGACAAAATCAATTAAGGAAGGCGGAAGCTTTACAGCTAAAAATTACTTTGGTTTTTGGATGAAAGGTTTTCTTGTTAATACTGTCAATCCATTTACTTTTATTTTTTGGTTAGGAGTTATTTCTACAAAAGTGATTGGTATCAATATGAATGACACTCAAGCATTTGTATTTATCTCAGCTATAATGCTGACAATCATTATTACGGATACCATTAAAGTACTTGGTGCTAAAGCCATTCGAGGTAGATTAGAATCAGATCATATACAGATAATAAGTAGAGTGGCTGGAGCCGCTTTGGTAGTGTTTGGAATAGTATTGCTTTACCAAACAGGCAATAAAAGTTTTATGTAATCGAATGCTTAAAGTAATTCGATGAAATACTACGTTGTACTGATATTTACCTGTGTGAGTATTGGAGGATACTCACAAAATAGTCCTGTAGATAGTGAAGAATCACTTCCGCCAAGAACAGATAATTTTGAGAATTTATCTAAGGTGTTTAGTGATAAAAGTCAAGTGTCTTTTTCAGTTGCCAATTATTACAATTATATAGATAAGGATATAGCTAGTCGTGACGCTTCATTAAATCCTGATGTTCACATTCCATCTAACTATTATTTCGGTGATGAGATAGTTGGGAATAATATGAACACTTACATTGCGAGTAAATCTTTCTTAAAAAGTATAAAAGCCTTACTTACTTCTTAATTTCAATCAAGGATAACCTTAATGATTGTATTCCTTCAAGCTGAGCTTCTCTTGTGTCCTGGTCAAAAGAAATTTTATATTCGCCTACATCTTTAAACTTGACGTCATCTCGTAGAAGAAGACGAAGCGTACATTCTTTACTATTACATGATGATAACCAAGAACCCATTTTATTAGCAAGTTCAATTGATAGAGGATCAGTAAATACTTCTCCAGTAGGGAAAGTCGTGGTTATATTAGAGTAGAAATTTTGATGTGAAAAATTTGGATTATGTACTACAGTTAGCAATACATCATATTCTTGATTGGGGTCAAAAATTTTAAAAGCAAATTCAGCACTTTCATCATAGGTCCATGATTTGCCTAGGACATGCTCTTGCTCATAGACTATATTTGGTCCACAAGAAGAAATCGTAAAGACAAAGAGTATAGTTGCAATATATATGTAGTATTTCATTAATGAAACATATCTTTCATGCGTTCGAAAAACCCCTTTTCTTCCTTTCCTGGATTTGGAACGAAATTAGGCATTTCCCGCATTTTTTCTAACAATTCTTTCTCGTCTTTATTGAGTTGTTTTGGTGTCCATATATTCACATGGATAAGTTGATCTCCAGTACCATATCCTTGTACAGATGGAAGACCTTTTCCTCTCAGTCTAAATATTTTACCTGGCTGAGTTCCCTCTGGAATTTTGATTTTCACCTTTCCAGAGAGAGTAGGTACTTCTATAGAAGTACCCAATGCAGCATCTGCAAAATTAATATATAGATCATGAATGATATTCTGTCCATCTCTACTGAAATTATCGCTTTCTAGGACTTCTATATTGATGAGAAGATCCCCGTTCGGTCCACCATTTTTTCCTACATTACCTTTACCTCTCATGGATAGTTGCATTCCATCTTCTACTCCAGCAGGGATAGGAATAGATATCGTCTCTGACCCCATCTCTGTACCATCACCCTTACAAGTGCCACATTTCGCAGTGATCTGTTGTCCGCTGCCTGAGCAATTAGGACATACAGCAGTGGTCTGCATCTGACCTAAGAAAGTAGATTTTATCTGACGTACATACCCTGACCCACCACAAGTTCCACAGGTAGACACTGAGCTTTTATCTTTAGCTCCACTACCCTAACAACTTTTACAGCTTACTGATTTTTTGACTTTTATATTTTTAGTTACTTCATTAGCTACGTCTTCTAATGAGAGCTTTACTTTGATACGGATGTTAGAGCCTTTCTGGCCAGATCTAGTGCTTCGACCACGACCTCCACCACCTCCAAAGAATGAATCAAATGGACTACCGCCATCACCAAATACATCACCAAATTGACTAAAGATATCATCCATAGTCATGCCGCCACGGAATCCACCACCTTGGTTAGGATCTACTCCTGCATGGCCATATCTATCGTATCTGGCTCTCTTATCGTCGTCACTTAGTATTTCGTAGGCTTCTGCCGCTTCTTTGAATTTCGTCTCCGCCTCTTTATTGTCTGGATTACGATCTGGGTGAAACTTCATAGCCGTCTTACGGTATGCTTTCTTGATAGCAGCTGCGTCAGCGCTCTTCTTTACTTCCAGTACTTCGTAATAATCTCTCTTTGCCATATGATATTAATTTCGAATGGTGAAGTCGAATTACTAATTTCGTAACCAGTAATCAACAATGATTCGAATGTTTTATTAGTTCATTCTTTGATTCAATAAATCGAACAAAATTAATTCTATTAATTAATATGGATCAAACACACACTTTCAGGAAGTCGCCCATTTAATAGTAACTTACCTTTTAATTTCCAACGACTACTCTTGCGTATCTAATAATTTTTTCATTGAGGTAGTAACCTTGCTCTATTGTATCTATGATTTTGCCTTTCATATCTTCTGTAGGCGCAGGTATCTCAGTGATAGCTTCATGTAATTCAGGATCAAAAGTTTCACCTGTAGATTCCATTACTTTGATTCCTTTTGATGTCAATACAGACTTCAATTTTTGGTAAACCAGCTTTACCCCCTCTGAGAATTCTTCATTGTTATCTTCATTTTCAGCAACATTCTTTGCTCTATCAAAATCATCCATCACAGGAAGAAAGGCTTGGAGTGCATCCATTCCAGCTGTAGCACGGAAGTCAATACGCTCCTTAGCCGTACGTTTCTTAAAATTGTCAAACTCTGCAAACAATCTGAGGAACTTGTCTTTACTCTCTGAGAGTTCTTGCTCTAGCTCTTCGATTCTATCTGTTAGCTTATCTTTTTTAGAGGATTTAGTCTTCTTCTTTGACTTGGTATCTTTCTCGTCTTTTATGACTTCTTCATCTTGGATTTCTTCTTGCTTCTTAGTCATTTTTTTTCTTTGTTTGTTAAACATATATTTATATAATCAAACGCTTTGCCATACCTATATATAGGTCATATTGGCATAGCATTTCATTATCTTTTGTCAATTCGAGCATATTTGCGTTATAAAGCCATTAAAATAAAGGGTTTGGCGTAATTCGAGTGACATATTTTGTTATAATTTAATAGAGATTTTTTTCTACTATTTTTAGTATTTCTTTTTCTAACTTATCAGATTTTGTCAGCCACTTATCTGCTTTGGTAACCGTCTTGATTACATATGCAGAATCATTGAAATCTTTGCAGTTAATCTTTACATTGAGGTAGGCACCATATACGGCAGCTCTCGCACAAAGTGCAGCTACTCCAGCATCAGAGATAGAGTTAGGATTACCTTTCTTAGCCATGTCCTTGATCAGCGCGTAAGATTTCATGCATACATCCATGATCATCATAGGTATCTCGATTGCATTTTTAGTCGCATCGTTGATCGCCTTAGATCTAGCTTGTTTTTCTGATTCTGAGCCTTTTGGCATCCTGATAGCGTCTATGATCATGTTGAATGCATTAGTGTCCTCATCTACCAGCCTTAGCAAGTGATTCTTCAACGACTGTGCCTTCTCCGCTTCATCTGAGAAGTAGGCGATTTGGTTTTCCCATCCACGCTTTCCTGCAGATAGATTAGCTACCATTCCAGATAATGATATACCTAACGCACCTACGTAAGCAGAAATAGATCCGCCACCGGGAGCGGGACTATCTGATGCCGTTTCATCTGCAAATTCGATTAGATTTTTGTGTACTAATGGTCTGCTTGCGGCATTCTCAAGTTGATATTCTATAACTTTTTGTTGTGGATCAAATTTTCCTAACTCATCCAGTCCCATTGATTTGATGGCTATATGAATAAGCTCAGACTCAGACACTCCTGTGGATCTATCTTGTTGCTCTAAGAAATACTTTCCTGCTTCGAGTAAAACTTTCTTAGGTACTAGACCTACTAGTTCCGACCCAGTAACACGCAAACCTCTCTTATTCGCACTCTTTCTGCACTCTTCAAATGCTTTATGAAGTGATGTTTTATTGATGTCTGTGATATTCATAGATATCTGCGCCACTCCATATTCATCGATGAACCAACCAATAGCTTTTACTCCTTTGCAAGTACCAATAGTACGCTTTGGGTTTCCTTTTTTATCATTTAAGATCTTCCCTGTTATTGGGTTTCCTTCTCTTTTTACTCTTCCTTTCTCTCTAATATCAAAGGCTACAGAGTTTGCTCTCTTAACAGATGTGGTATTTAAGTTTACATTATAAGCAACTAAGAAGTCTCTTGCGCCTATCGCTGTTGCTCCAGCTTTAGCATTATATTTTGTTGGACCATAGTCGGGCTTCCACTTAGGATCTTG
>Ga0228677_1000606_pt1 | contig 6344 bp, 9 predicted proteins | sample 58D_rmetaG_FD_182787 | JGI IMG/M metagenome (GOLD analysis project Ga0228677, IMG submission 182787) | Seawater microbial communities from Monterey Bay, California, United States - 58D_r | ecosystem: Environmental > Aquatic > Marine > Coastal | place: USA: California | collected 2016-11-04 | reverse complement strand
AGCAGCTCCTAAGAAAGCAGCAGCTCCTAAGAAAGCAGCAGCTTCTAAGAAAGTAGCAGCTCCTAAGAAAGTAGCAGCTCCTAAGAAAGCAGCTGCAGCAAAAGTTGAGTCTTCGAGTGCAGTTGAAACTAAAAAAGCGCCTGCAAAGAAAGCTGCTCCTAAAAAGAAAACAGTTAGTGTTACATTAGTGAAAAGTTTTAATGGGAGATTACCTAAACATCGTGCTACTGTTACTGGTCTAGGTTTAAAAAGAATCAACCATACTGTTGAGCTTGAAGATACACCAGAAGTAAGAGGCATGATTAACAAGGTTTCTTACCTATTAAAAGTTGAGGGTTAATTAAATGAATTTAAATACATTAAAGCCTGCCTTAGGTGAAAAGTCTCTTAGAAAACGTGTAGGAAGAGGCATGGGTTCTGGAATGGGTAAAACAGCTGGAAGGGGCCATAAAGGTCAAAAATCACGTTCAGGTGGATTTACAAAGATTGGTTTTGAGGGTGGTCAAATGCCGCTTCAGAGAAGATTGCCGAAGGTTGGATTTACATCACGCGTGTCTTCAATTACGTCACAAGTCACTTTATCTCAGCTAGACAAATTGTCTGAGAAAGATATTACTATCGATGTTTTAAAAAAACACAATCTTGTAACCAAAAACATTTTAAGAGTCAAAGTTATGCTCTCTGGAGAGATTAATCGTCCAATTAACCTGGTCGGAATTAAGCCTACTAAAGGTGCTAGAGCAGCAATTGAGGCTGCAAAAGGAACTATAAGCGAGTAATTCATGAGTGAAGATCTATTAAAACGCATCCTTTATCTAATTGGTGCATTGATCGTTTTCAGATTGGGAACACATATTGTGATCCCTTTCATATCTCAGACTGCGCTTGCATCTCTTGTTGAAGATAACAGAACTGGTATTCTGGGGATGATGAATATGTTCTCTGGTGGCGCATTAGAGAGGCTATCAATCTTCACCCTGGGGATTATGCCCTACATTTCCTCTTCAATCATCATGAACCTGATGACATCTGTTGTTCCAAGATTTGAGCAGCTTAAGAAAGAGGGTGAGCGAGGTAGAAGAACAATCACACAGTACACACGTATGGGAACTGTTCTATTAGCAGTTTTCCAATCTTATGGTATTTCAATTGCACTCCAGTCTCAAATGGGCGGTGGAGTTGCGTTAGTAACAAACCCTGGATTGACCTTTAGTTTTGTAACAGTGGTGACTTTAACTACTGGCACACTATTCTTAATGTGGCTAGGTGAGCAAATTAGTGAAAAAGGTATTGGTAATGGTATCTCTATGATCATTTTTGCAGGTATCGTTGCTGGTTTGCCGGCTTCATTTGGCAATACATTGAGTATGGTTGGTACTGGCGAGTTAAGTGTCTTTACTGTAGTAATTATGCTCATAATGGTGGTTTTAGTAATGGCTTTTGTAGTCTTCATGGAGCGAGGTCAGAGAAGAATTGCTGTTAACTATGCCAAACGTCAGCAAGGTAGAAAGATGGTTGGTGGACAGACTTCATATTTGCCTCTTAAGATAAATATGGCTGGAGTAATACCTCCAATTTTTGCATCAAGTATTATTCTTTTTCCAGCTACATTAGGCGGTTGGTTCTCTCAATCAGAGGGAATGGGTTGGTTAGCAGATATTACTTCAAGCATTTCACCTGGACAGCCGTTATATATTATGTTTTATGGTGCTGCTATTATCTTCTTTACTTTCTTTTATACAGCACTTACATTTAATGCAAAAGATACAGCAGACAATCTTCGAAAGTCTGGTGGTTTTATTCCTGGTATAAGGCCTGGACAGCATTCAGCCGATTATATTGATGCGGTAACTTCAAGATTGACAGCAGTAGGTGCTATTTATATTACAGCGGTATGTTTACTTCCAGAATTTTTAATTTTATACTGGAATGTTCCTTTCTATTTTGGTGGAACAAGCCTTCTAATTATCGTTGTAGTGGTTATGGATTTTATTGCCCAAGCTCAATCTCATATGATGTCAAATCAATATGAAGGTTTGATGCGTAAGGCAAATTTAAAGTAAGGGTAAGTTATGAAAGTAAGAGCATCAGTTAAAAAGATTTGTAAAGATTGCAAAATTATTAAGAGACATGGGGTTATCCGTGTCATCTGTAAAGAGCCACGTCATAAGCAAAGGCAGGGCTGATTACATTGACAGAGCTTAATTTACAAAGTAAAATTGCACGATTTTTCAGCTTAAAGAAATTGAACGGAAAAACTGTTCAAAACTATTATTTATTTGAGGTATAGGAAGAGTATATGGCACGTATTGCAGGAATAAATATTCCAACAAATAAGCATATTGTGATTGGCTTACAGTCTATTTTTGGTATTGGTGAAACTAGATCTAAGTTGATATGTGAATCATTGAAATTAGACCCAAGTACAAAGGTCTCTGCTCTTACTGAAGATCAGCTAGACTCGATCCGTGATGCGGTTTCAAAGTATGAGGTTGAAGGTGACCTAAGACGTGAAGTTGCAATGAGTATTAAGCGCCTTAGAGATTTAGGTTGCTATCGTGGAATTAGACACAGAAAGGGATTGCCTTTACGTGGTCAGAGAACTAAAACAAACGCAAGAACCAGAAAAGGTCCGCGTCGTTTAATTAAATAAAAAGGCATAAGATATTATGGCAAAAGAGCAAGCTTCTAAGAAGAAATCAAAAAAAATCGTCTCAGACGGTATTGCGCATATACACGCAACTTTTAATAATACTATTGTGATGATTACTGATCGACATGGTAATACCATTTGCTGGGCTACTTCTGGAGGCGCTGGCTTTAGAGGCTCAAGAAAGTCTACTCCATTTGCAGCACAAGTAGCTGCAGGAAATTGTGGAGAAAAGGCACAGGCTTTTGGAATGAAAAATCTTGAAGTTAGAGTTAAAGGGCCGGGTCCAGGTCGTGATTCTGCAATTCGTGGACTGAACGCACAAGGTTTAAAAATTCAATCAATAACAGATGTGACGCCAATACCTCATAACGGTTGCCGTCCTTCTAAGAAAAGAAGAGTATAAGGATAAATTATGGCAAGATATACTGGTCCTACATGTAAATTAGCACGTCGTGAGGGTGTTGACTTAGAGCTTAAGAGTGGAATTCGCTCAATTGATTCAAAATGTAAATTAACCCAACTTCCTGGGATGCACGGTGCAAATGCTCGTCGTCAAAAAGGAAGTGAATACGGTCTTCAGCTTAGAGAGAAGCAAAAAGTTAGACGTATTTACGGCATCCTAGAAAAGCAGTTTAGTCTTTACTATAAGAAAGCAAGCTCAAGAAAAGGCCCTACTGGTGAAAACCTTTTGTCACTTCTTGAATGCCGTTTAGACAATGTTGTATACAGAATGGGATTTGCTTCAACTCGTGCTGAGGCTAGACAACTAGTTTCTCATAAGTCAATTTTAGTGAATGGAAAGGTTGTAAATATTCCTTCTTTTCAAGTCAGTGCAAATGATGAAATTTCAGTAAGAGAAAAAGCGAAAAAACAAAGCCGAATTCAGCTTGCAGTTGAAATCTCTGGTCAAAATGGAGTAGCTGAATGGGTCGATGTTGATAATAAAGCATTGAAAGGCGTTTTTAAGAACGTACCAGCGCGCGATGAATTATCTTCTGATATTTCAGAGCAATTAATCGTGGAACTATATTCTAAATAGGAATTAAATATGCAAGGAAGTGCAAGAGATTTTTTAAAACCAAAACTAGTAGATTCTGTTGAAATATCTAAGAACGAATATCGTGTCGTTCTTGAACCTTTTGAGCGTGGATTTGGCCATACTCTAGGTAATTCAATAAGAAGAACATTGTTATCTTCTATGGTTGGCTCTGCTATTACTGAGGTGGCTATTGATGGTGTTATGCATGAATTCTCAACTATAGAGAGCGTTCAGGAAGATGTATTGGACATCCTTCTTAACCTGAAAGAGGCTTCAATTGGACTTAATGCAAGTGAAAGTGCTACTGTCATCATTGAGAAAGAAGGCCCATGTGAGCTTACGGTTGCAGACATTGAGGCTAATGGAACTGATGTATCAGTCTTCAATCCTGAAAAAGTTATTGCTACAGTAAATGAAGGCGGCAAAATTAGAATGACACTGGGTATTGGAACGGGTGTTGGTTATGATGTTGCTGTTGCAAGATCAGTTGATTCTGAAACTATTGGAAGTATCCAATTGGATGCTAGCTTCTCACCGATTAAAAGAGTTAGTTTTACAGTTGAAGCAGCTAGGGTTGAGCAAAAGGTAAACCTTGACAGACTGAACATAGTTATCGAAACTAATGGCTCAGTAGATGCTGAAGAAGCAGTCAAAAGAGCTGCTACTATCCTTCAAGATCAGCTCTCATCATTTGTAGAATTAGAGCCAGTTATTGAAGAGGAGCCTCAACCTACATCTGATGATTTCCCTCCAATGTATCTGTCTGCAGTTGATGAACTTGAGCTTACTGTTCGTTCAGCAAACTGCCTGAAAGCTGAGCAAATATATTACATAGGTGATCTAATACAAAAATCAGAGCAGGATTTATTGAGAACTCCTAACTTAGGACGTAAGTCTCTAAATGAAATTAAAGAAGTATTAACTGAGAAGAACTTAGAGCTAGGTACTGAAATTGAAAACTGGCCGCCAGTTGACTTAATGAGTGAATAAGGATATACGATGAGACACAGAAAGTCAGGAAGACAACTAAATAGAAATGCATCGCACAGAAAAGCTATGTTTAAGAATATGGCTAATTCTTTGATTTTGCATGAAACAATTAAAACTACATTACCAAAAGCTAAAGAGCTTAGACGTGTAATTGAGCCTCTTATAACAAGAGCCAAGGCTGATAGTGTTGCAAATCGTCGTCACATCTTCTCGAAGTTAAGAGATGATGCTATGGTTGCTAAACTGTTTACTCAAGTTGGCCCTTTCTATAAAGATCGACCTGGTGGTTATGTCCGTATATTAAAAGCAGGTTTTCGTACAGGTGACAAAGCTCCAATGGCTTTAGTTCAACTAGTAGACTTTGAAGGAGAAGAAGAAGTTGTAGTAGAGGCACCAAAGAAAGAAGCTAAAGCTGCGGCACCAAAGAAAGAAGCTAAAGCTGCGGCACCAAAGAAAGAAGCTAAAGCTGCGGCACCAAAGAAAGAAGCTAAAGCTGCAAAAAAAGAATCTTAAAGGAATTAATATATGCCAGCAATTAAAGTAAGAGAGAATGAACCGTTTGACATTGCACTTCGTCGTTTTAGACGTTTATGTGACAGAGCAGGTGTTATTACTGATGTAAGAAAAAAAGAATTTTTCGAAAAACCGACATGGGTCAATAAGCGTAAAAAAGCTGCAGCAGTAAAAAGAACTCATAAGGAAATGTCAAAAAACAGGATTCATCGTAAACGCATGTACTAAAGCTTTAGTACTTAATTAAATAATCTAATGTCTCAGCTCAAACAACTCATAACCAATGATATGAAGTTGGCTTTGAAGGCTCAAGACAAATCTGCCCTTAAAGCCATCAGAATGATTCTTGGGGCAATCAAGCAAAAAGAAATAGACGAACGTATTGATTTGGATGATACCCAAGTCATGGCTGTTATTCAAAAAATGGTAAAGCAGCGAAAAGACTCAATTTCACAATTTTCAGATGCTGGAAGAACAGATCTGGTTGAGGTTGAGGAGGCAGAGCTATCTATCATAAATAATTACATGCCAAAGCAACTCAGTGAAGCTGAAATTGAAGTAGCAGTTGACAAAGCTATTTCTGATTCTGGTGCTGACTCTATGAAAGATATGGGTAAGCTTATGGGAATACTCAAAGGCCAATTGGATGGCCAGGCGGATATGGGACTGGTCTCTCAGCTTATTAAGTATAAATTATCTTAATAAGCAAACTAAACGCTCGTAATTACTTCCTCCATCACTACAAAAGTTGAGCTGTTTTGAACGTGCGGAAGCGCAGAGATTTTTTCTCCTAGAACTTTTCTATAACTATCCATATTCTCAGTCCTTACCTTCAACAAATAATCAAAATTTGATGCAATCATATGACATTGCTCTACCTCTGATACTTCTTTTATAGCTTTATTGAATGCATTAAGTGCCATCGTTTTGGTGTCATTGAGTTTTATTTGCACAAAGGCAATATGATTATTGTCTATTAAGTCGTGATTAATGATTGCCTTATATCCCTTGATATAGCCTGCAGTCTCAAGCTTTTGTACACGCTTCAAGCAAGGGGTTTTAGACAAACCAATATGGTTAGACAAATCGGTAATTGTCATCCGCCCATCACTTTGTAAAAGCTCAAGTATTTTATGATCAAAGCTATCA
>Ga0228677_1000599_pt1 | contig 6364 bp, 5 predicted proteins | sample 58D_rmetaG_FD_182787 | JGI IMG/M metagenome (GOLD analysis project Ga0228677, IMG submission 182787) | Seawater microbial communities from Monterey Bay, California, United States - 58D_r | ecosystem: Environmental > Aquatic > Marine > Coastal | place: USA: California | collected 2016-11-04 | reverse complement strand
CACTTCTTGGCTAGAATGAGAAGAAAGAGCAAATGCTACTCTAAATCAATAAAGATGCTTGAATATTCAGTAAAATTATTGATTTTAAAGAGAAATGGCTTATTATCTATTTTGGATTAACAATGCCTAAATATTGTACTATATCCATTAATTTTTCTAAAAATTAGAGCCTATAATAGAAGCTATACGTGTCAACTTAAGCAAAATAATAAACTAAATTTAACAAAATAAAGAGTTAAAATAGACTAATAATCAAGTTCCAATTTGGGATAAATATATTCCATTTTCCTTAATATTTTGAATAGCTAGTATAGTAATTCTAGACTTTAAAAAGACTTTTAATTTACTCTAATACAACATAATAAACTTGTTCGGAGCCCTTTCCTCTTTCAATAAAAACACCATTATCTTGTAAATATTCGATTAAATCCATCTCGGCTTTTGGTTTGATAGTAAGTTTTATTAAATCTGCGGATATGGATATAATTTTAAATTCAATCTCTTTTATTTTTTCAAGCTTTCTTCTAAAAATAACCCAATCTTTTAAAGATGAGGGTAAAATATCTACATCAATATTTTTACTATCTTTCTTCTTTTTATATTCCTTGTTATTATTGCTTGATAAATCCTTTTGATCTAAATATTCGATAATTTTTTGAGCAATAATATTATATAATCTATCTTCCTTGATATCATTGATATTAACAAAACTAAGTTTAATTTTTTTCTTAGTGAATTGTTTAACCATAACAATATTAATGGTTGCATTATTTTCTAGATGATCGAGATAAATATCTATAAAAACTGCTATTTTAGAATCATATTTTTTTAAAATATCTTTAACATCGGTATATTTGGCTTTGATGGGATTGGTTGATTTTAATATAGATATATCATCTATATCGCCTGCTGCTATTTTAATATTTTTTAATTCCTTTGCCGACAATAAAGATCTCCAAGCATTAAACCATTTATTATTCTTATGCCATAATTTTGGTTCTTTATTTTTGATTTCGATAGGAAATATTAGATATTTTTTATTTGCTTCAAGATTAATAAAATTTCCACCATCTTTACTCTCCAGTAAATGATCTATATAGTCTTTTGAGAATTCTATATTGAATGAGGCTTTATACCAATTATTGGCAATTTTTTCATTAGATACTGTTTTAGCCTGAATTGATTCTTCTAATTGTTCATCATCAATATTGCTGGCAAAAGATTCATTAACAGATAATTTTTTAAGCAGCCTTATAAAGGCTTGTCTATTAGCATTAATATTAGCCAACTCTCTAGCTTTACTTGCAGAGTTTGACTCTTCACTTACAATAATGTCAGTAATTAGATATTTAGAATTATTGGCCAAAGAAGGAAGGGCAATAAAGAAAGTTAGAAAAAGAAAAATTCCAAACTTCAGGATTATTTTTTGTAAAAAAAGGCCCTTATTGATCATGTTTATTATTTTTCTAATTCAAAAGCTTTATGCAACGCTTTTATTATTTTGTCTCCATCGGCCTTTTTAATTAAAATAGATATTTTAATTTCAGAGGTAGAAATTAGGGAGATATTAATTCCTTCATCAGCTAGAGTTTTAAACATAGTGTGTGCTATACCAGCATTGCTAATCATGCCAACACCAATAACAGAAATTTTAGAAATATCATCATCTATCAACATTTTTTGATATCCAAGCAATTCTTTATTTTTTTCTAAAGCAATTTTAGTGCGATTTAAGTCATCAACATTAACGGTAAAGGTAATATTAACATTTGCATTATCCTGACTAATATTTTGTACAATCATATCAGTATTTATGCCTTGGGCAGCAATGGCACCAAAAATATTAGCAGATAGGCCTGGACTATCTGGCATTTCGCTTAAAGTAATTCTTGCTTCATTTTTACTTTGACTAATACCCGTTATAAGTCTTTTTTCCATAATATCATTATTGTTAATTAAAATTGTACCAGAAGTTGCAGTTTTTTCTTTGAAAGTTGATAAGACCCTAACTTTTACATTGTGATTCATGGCCATTACCACGCAACGAGTCTGTAATACTTTAGAGCCACTAAAAGCCATTTCAAGCATTTCTTCATAAGAAATTTTATCAATTTTTTTGGCATCTCTAGTAATTCTAGGATCGGTGGTAAAAACGCCGTCAACATCGGTGTAAATCTCACAAATTTCAGCCTGAACAGCAGCGGCAAGTGCAACCGCCGTTGTGTCTGAACCTCCACGACCCAAAGTTGTAACACGGCCCGTTTTGCTGTTAATACCCTGAAACCCTGCAATAACCACTACATCCTTATCCTGCAATTCTTTTAATAAGATATCTTTATTGATAGACTCAATCCTAGCTTTTGAGTGGATATTGTCGGTTTTCATTTCAATCTGCCAACCAGAAAATGATCTAGATTTGTAGCCTAGTTTTTGCAATTCTAAAGCTAAAAGGCCAGAAGTGATTTGTTCGCCACTAGAAATGACGGAATCATATTCGGCAAGTTCCTCATTATTTTTTAGATCAGATACTTCATTACAATAGCCAACCAATTGGTTTGTAACTCCTGACATAGCCGAAACCACGACGATTACTTTATTCTTCTTCTCTATTTCTGCTACAACTTTTTGTGCAACATTTTGAATTTTGGCAATATTACCAACCGAAGTTCCGCCAAATTTTTGAACAATTAAACTCATAGAATATTATTAATATTAACTCCAGTCACAAACTAGTTGCTTGCTTTAACAATAAGATTTTTAATTTAAATTATCCTAAAAAATCTTAGTTTATCAGGATATAAATTAACTTTTTTAGGTTAAAATTAAATTGAAAATATTGCAGTTAAAATAGTGATTAGTTTATGACTGAGTTAATAATTACCTAGTAAACATAAATAATAGGATTTAAAATTCAATATCCAATCAAATATAGGAATCTCTGAAAAACTAAAAATTGGAATTTTTAGATCATTTTTTAGCAAAAATTGTGTTTCTTTTTGGCACAATATGCTCATATTGCGCCAAAAAGAAACACATTTTTGCTAAAAAAAGGGGTCAAAAAGGTCAATTTTACTAAATACATATTTTAGTTTTTCAGAGATTCCTATAGAGAGAAGTAACTTTTATTGATATTGTTAAAATGAAAATAGCGCCATTTAAAATAGATGAATTTATCAAAAATATTGATCAAAATAATGATATTTCTGCTGTTCTTATTTACGGTCCAGAATCTGGCCTAATATCTATTAGGGAAAAGGAAATTGCTAAAAAAATTACCTCCGATATTTTTGACCCATTTGCAGTTAGCGATATTTCCATAAAGCAAATTGAAGAAAATGGTAATATTTTATTTGATGAGTTTTTTTCAGTCTCGATGTTTTCTGGGCAAAAATTAATTAAAATTAATCCAGCAAGCAATAAAATTACCAAAAATCTTAAAGCCTTATTTGAAGTTGATTCAAAAAGTGATAATTTTATTTTGATTGTCGCAGGAGAGCTTGACACATCTTCTTCTCTAAGAAAATTTGCCGAAAAACATCCAAAAATTGCCGCAATTGCTTGTTATGAAGATAATATTGCTACAATTTCTAACATAGTTAGGGCGGAATTCGCCAAAAATAATATTAAAATTGAGCCGGGCATAATAGAATTTATTAATAGCAAATTTGGTAAAAATCGTCTAATTATTCTTAATGAAATTAATAAAATAATTACCTATTTGGGTGAAGGAAAAAATTTAACTTTAGAAATTGTTCAAAATTTACTTTCTGATATTTCAGAGGTTTCAATCAATGAATTTGTTAATAATTTTGTCTCTCTAGATCTTAAAAAATCCATGATAATTTTAGAGCAAATTTATTATCAAAAAATTAGCCCAATTGTTATTATTCGTTATTTACAAAATTACTTTTTTAAATTGTACAAGATAGCAGCAAGCATTACTAACGGTAGTAATTTAGAGGTGGAAATGAAATCTCAAAGAATATTTTTTAAAGATCAGGCTTTTTTTAGAAAACATCATCAAATTTGGCAGATAAAATCCATTGAACAGATCTTAATGAAATTACAAGAATTAGAAATAAAATGTAAAAAAGATTACGATAATTGCCAAAATATTTTTAATTCTTTTATAAATATGGCCTGCATAATGAAAAAATCTGGTAAAATCTGATTTTCATTAATTAGCTTAAATTTTAAAAAAATTCTCTATTAATTGATGGCCATATTCAGAAGCAATTGATTCTGGGTGAAATTGTACGCCGTGAATATTAAGATTTTTATGCCTAATTCCCATAATTACACCATCGTCACTAGTAGCGGTAATTTCCAATTCTTTAGGTAGGCTTTCCTTTTCAATAATTAAAGAATGATATCGGGTTGCTTTAAAAGGTGAAGGAATATCTTTAAAAACACTTTTATTATTATGGTTAATATTGCTAATTTTGCCATGCATTGGCAAATTTTTAATAATCTTTCCTCCAAAATATTGCCCAATTACTTGATGACCAAGACACACCCCTAAAATTGGTAATTTTTCCTTAAATTTATCAATAACATCTAGGCAAATACCAGCTTCATTGGGACTACAAGGGCCGGGAGAAATCACCAGTGAGCTAAGATTCATTTTTGCAATTTCCTCAATAGTTATTTTATCATTTCTAATAACTTCAATATTCTCACTGGTCACTTTAGCCATATAGTGATAAAGATTGTAAGTGAAGCTGTCATAATTATCGATTAAAAGAATAGTCATAAATAGTAAAAATTCCCCAAGGGAAGTCAAAATTTTCTTGAAAATCTTGATGGGGGTTGTTATTTCATAAATAGATTCAAATTTTCTGCCAGCAATTTTAAATCATCCTTTTTATGGCCAGCGCTTACGGTGATTCTAAGTCTTGATTTTCCAATTGCAACAGTTGGCGGACGAATGGCCGAAATCAAAAAACCTTTTTCTTTTAATTTTTCTGCAATTTTTAAAGTTTTTAAAGCATCGCTAATAATTATGGCAATAATTGCTGATTGTGGATTTTTAATTTGCATCAATTGACAAAAATATTCAATATTTTGCCATAATTTTTTAGTCAAATTACCTGCCTCTATTTTTTCTAAAGCCTTAAAATTACCAGCAAGAATTGCTGGCGGCAGGGCTGTGGAATAAATTGCCGATTTACTAAAATTTCTTAGATAATCAATTATTTCTTGCTTGGCAACAACATAGCCTCCATAGCCAGCGACAGCCTTAGAAAATGTACCAATTTTTAAATGTAAATCATAATCTGAATATTTTTGATTTATCACTCCCAGCCCATGAGCATTGTCGCTTAAAAGAAAAGCGTCATATTTTTTAGCAATAGCAATTATCTGATTTATCTTACCTAAATCACCATCCATGGAAAAAACTGTTTCAGTAATGATCAGACATTTTTGCTGATTTTGTCTATGTTTTTTTAGTAAATTTTCTAAAGATTCTAAATTATTATGAGCAAAGCGAAAGAATTTTGCGCCTGATAATTGTCCGCCTTCAATCAGGCAAGAATGCGATAATTTATCAGCAAGAATCAGATCATTTTTATCGCAAAGAGCGGGAATAACACCAATATTTGCTAAATAACCACTACCAAAAATCATGGCAGCATCCTTGTGATTAATTTTAGCAATTTTTTGTTCTAATTTTTGATAAAGATCATTATCTCCATAAATATATCGTGAAGATAGTCCGCCATTTCCATATTCTAAAATTGCCTCTCGCTCCGCCTTAGAAATATCTGGATCAAAGCCCAAAGATAAATAGTCATTAGAGCAAAAAGAAAGATATTTTTTGCCATCAATGGTTACTTTATGATTTGGCAAATTTTGGGAGGATATTAATTTTCTCTTTAGATTTTGTTTTTCTAATTTATCTAATTTTTGGGCTAATTTCTGTAATTGTGTCATAATACCATTTTAAAAACCCGGAAAAACATAAGGCATTTTGTTGGGGCAAAATATAATTATTTGACTTTTAAATATTTCGCTTTTAATAATTATTTCATCCTATCAATTAGGCTAAATTTAATTTTTTAAAAATGAAAGAGGATATTAATCATTTCAATAAATCGGTTTCTAGCAATATTGCTAATTCTTCAAACCCTTCTGCCTGCGCCTCTTTTTTCTGTTGTTGTTGCAACTAGCTCTTGTCCTTTCCGGGCTTTTTTCACTTTATTTTTTGAACTTTTCTAAAAAGTTCTAGGTTTTTATTTTAGGAACCTCTGAAAAACCAATTATCTAATTTATAGATTTGAAACTGTTTAATTTTGTTATTTTTGCCAAAGTTTAGCAAAGTTATTTTATAAAATTTTGTTTGAATTTATTTGATAAAAATAGC
>Ga0228677_1000598_pt1 | contig 6367 bp, 4 predicted proteins | sample 58D_rmetaG_FD_182787 | JGI IMG/M metagenome (GOLD analysis project Ga0228677, IMG submission 182787) | Seawater microbial communities from Monterey Bay, California, United States - 58D_r | ecosystem: Environmental > Aquatic > Marine > Coastal | place: USA: California | collected 2016-11-04 | reverse complement strand
TGCCTTCCTTTCAGATCCCGGTCAAGCGATCAATTTCCATCGTAACATTTGGCATGGAGTGTTGACCCCGCTAGAGGATCCTGGGCTGTTTGCAGTGGTAGATCGGATCGGATCAGGAGAAAATCTAGAAGAGATTTTCTTTGACATACCATATATAGTTGTACCACAAGGTTCCTAACCGTTCAAAAAAGAGGCGGTATTCTAACTATTTAGTCAATAGGAGGACAAGATGACATCGACATCGAATAACAGCTACAGCGATCCGAATATAACGCCGCCGCTGGGGCAAGCATTGCCGCTTGGCCTGCAGCATGTATTGGCAATGTTTGCCTCAAATGTCACACCCGCGATTATTGTCGCCGGTGCCGCAGGGCTTGGTTTTGGCAGTCCAGAGCAAATCTATCTGATCCAAATGGCCATGCTTTTCGCGGGTATTGCAACACTGTTTCAAACCATTGGCATTGGCCCAGTTGGGGCGCGTCTGCCGATCATGCAAGGCACAAGCTTTGCCTTTGTCGGCGTGCTTGCTGGGCTGGCAGCCACGCAAGGGTTAAGCGTTGCGCTTACCTCATGCATCATCGCAGGCCTGATCCATTTTGCGCTTGGCTCGGTGATCAGCAGCATTCGCAGTTGGTTCCCACCTTTGGTCACCGGCTTGGTGATTTTGGCAATTGGCCTTTATCTTATCCCTGTGGGGATTAAATACGCCGCTGGCGGCGCCGCAGACTTCCAGATGACAGCAGACAGCTTTGGTTCGCTGAAACATTGGTCGGTCGCACTGACTGTGATCATCGTGGCGCTTTTGGTTAAATTCCGCACCTCGGGCGCATTATCCAATGCAGCAATCTTAATTGGCTTGCTGGCCGGCTATGCGCTGGCCTATATGCTTGGCATGGTGTCCTTTGGCGGCGTGGCCAAAGCCAGCATGATTACCAACTTGCAAGTCATGCCTTACGGGTTCGAGTTTAATCTCGGTGCGGTGATCGCGGTAACCTTGATCTCGATCGTCTCGGCGGTTGAAACAGTTGGCGATGCCTCGGCCACAACCAAAGCCGGCGCCGGGCGCACGGCAACAGATGAAGAAATTTCTGGCGCAACCTATGCGGATGGTCTGGGCACGGCGGTTGCCGGGGTCTTTGGCGGCTTGCCAAACACCTCTTTTAGCCAGAATGTAGGGATTGTTGGCATGACCGGCGTGATGAGCCGGCACGTGGTCACGATTGCTGGGATTATCCTGGTCTTGGCCGGCTTGCTGCCAAAAATCGGAGCCATAATCGCCTCGATGCCAATGCCAGTTTTGGGCGGCGGAGTGATTGTGATGTTCGGGATGGTAGCGGCTGCGGGAATGAACGTGTTGTCTGAGGTGAAAATGACCCGCCGCAACATGATCATCATCGCCATATCACTGACGGCTGGTTTGGGGCTGAACTTGGTTCCAAGCGCGGTTCAGTATTTGCCGGGCGTTTGGAAAACACTGGCCACCTCTGCCGTTGCACCAACCGCTTTCTTGGCGATTGTGCTGAACCTGCTGATACCAGAAGAGGATTAAATCCCCCCATTTGGGATAAAATATTCCTATGTCCGCCGCCTTTGCGGCGGACATAGATCTTAAAACTCTGTCTTAATATGAACTATTTTTTCAATTCAGTTCCAAAGCGCTTGATTTCACGCGCAAAGGCAGCAAGATTTAAACCATGAACAGTATCACCGCCTTCCCGCAGGAGCGATCCAGCGAAACCGTATCCTTTCAACGTTTAGAGCTAAACATCATCTTATCGCTTTATGGGCGTATGGTGGCGGCTGGCGAATGGCGTGATTATGGCATTTCCGCACTGCGCGATGTGGCGATTTTTTCGGTGTTTCGCAGAACCGCAGAGCATCCGCTCTACCGGATTGAAAAACGCCCAAAGCTGCGCCAGCGGCAGGGCCAATATGCGGTGATTGGCATGGATGGTCAGATTTTGAAACGCGGCCATGATCTGGCAACCGTTTTGCGCGTGCTCGAGCGCAAATTAATCCGGGCTGTGGATTGACCTGAATGTGTGAAATGCGCCTCAATGTATGAAAACGGCATCACGCTTCTGGGCGGAGGTTTAATAGGAGCCAGCTGGGCTGCGCTTTTCCTAAGCAAAGGCGCTCCCGTTACGGTTTATGAGCCCAAAGCATCTGCCGAAGACGAGATCACCGCCTATATAAAAACCGCCTGGGCAGATTTGGCGAAACTCAGCCCGCTTAGCGCTGCAGTGCCTTGGGCGCAGCTGTCAATAACCACAAACTTAAAAACCGCCTGTCAAAACCCCGATTGGGTTCAGGAAAACGCACCAGACCGACTTGATCTAAAGCAAAAGCTGTTGAAAGAGGTTGAAGCCTACCTTCCCGCTGATACCCCGATCGCCTCGTCAACAACCGCGCTGCTGCCCAGCGCTCTTCAAGAGAAAATGCGATATCCCGAGCGGCTTTTGGTTGGCCACCCGTTCAACCCGCCCCATTTGATACCCTTGGTTGAAGTGGCGGGCGGTGCGCGAAGCGATCCGGCGCTTCTGCAGCAGGCTCGGCAATTTTATGAGCATTTCGAGCGCGAAGTGATTGTGTTGAAAAAAGAAGCCATCGGACATGTTGCCAACCGCCTCAACGCGGCGCTTTATCGCGAAGTGGTGAATATCGTGGCCGATGATATCGCCAGCGTTGAGGATGTTGACCGGGCGATGGTGCACGGGCCCGGCTTACGCTGGGCATTTTTAGGGCCCAATCTGGTTTATCATCTGGGAGGTGGCGCGGGCGGCTATGCCCAATATCTGCAACATCTGGGGCCCAGCCAAGAAGCCCGCTGGCGCGACCTTGGAACGCCAGAGCTGTCCAGCGACATTAAAGACAAACTGGTGAACGGGCTCGAAAGCAGCCTAAACGAAGCCTCGCCTGCACAATTAAGAGCCCAGCGCGATGCCGCTTTGGTGGCGCTGCTGCAACTTAAGAAACAGCTTCGGCCCCCTTCTGAAAACGCATAATCCGCAAAAGAAACAAACCTATCCAAATGCACCCTAGAAATAGAACAAATAGTGAACATATAAGGGCGTATGTTCGCGGAACTCTCGATAACATCCAATTTCACCTTCCTCACCGGAGCCTCGCATCCCGAAGAATATATGGAGCGGGCGGCTTTGCTCGGCTATCCGGCAATCGCCATTGCCGATGTCAATTCGGTTGCAGGCATCGTGCGCGCGCATAGCCAAGCGCAAAAAATTGCACGCCAAGTCAAACTCAGACAAGCGGCGGATATTTACGGGCCAGCGGCACCGGCTCAGGATCAATTCTACGTTTCGGCAGCCATTTTAAATATACCGCGCGTATTGCCCGCCGCGCAATTGGTGCTGCAAAGCGGATTGCGCGCGACCACGCTTTGCCAAACCCGCCTTGGCTGGGCAAATTTATGCCGGATATTATCAAAGGGCCGATTGCGGGCAAAAAAGGGAGCCTGCATTTTGGATTTAAACGATCTGCTAGAACATAGCGGCGATCTCCATCTGCTGCTGCATCCGCCACCAGCGCTTCACCAGCAAGGCGGCGGGCAAGACTGGCGGGAACAAGCGCATCAGCTGACCCGCCGCTTTGAAACCAGAATGCATATGCTCATGGCGCCGGCCTATGACGGGCAAGATACGCATCGTTTTGCGGCCATCGCCGCCCTCGCCCACCAGTTAGGCCTGCCGCTTTTGGCCAGTGCCCGACCGATTTTGCACCATGCAAGCCGGCGCTGGCTGGCCGATGTTTTAACCGCTATTCGCAACGGTAAAACAGTCGAACAGCTGGGGCGTTCGGCCCTCGTCAATGCCGAGCAGCGGCTGCGCTCCGAAGCTGAAATGCACCGAATATTCCACGCTTATCCAAAGGCACTTTCCACCTTGCCTGCGCTTTTGAAAACCCTGCATTTTTCCCTTTCAGAGCTGCGCTATGATTACCCCTCAGAGCGCGATGGCCATGAAACCCCCGATCAACGCTTGCGTCGTTTCGCCTATAATGGTTTGGCCTGGCGCTATCCAGATGGCGCCTCGCAGAAAGTAAAAACACTGCTTGAGCATGAACTTAGCTTGATCGCAAAATTGGCCTATGCGCCGTATTTTCTCACCGTACATGATATTGTAAAATTTGCCCGCGACCAAAATATCCTCTGCCAAGGGCGCGGCTCTGCGGCCAATTCCGTGGTGTGCTATTGTTTGGGCGTTACCTCGGTCAGCCCGGAAATTGGCACGATGGTGTTTGAGCGTTTTGTCTCGGAAGCCCGCGACGAGCCCCCCGATATTGATGTTGATTTCGAACATGAGCGGCGCGAAGAGGTGATCCAATATATTTACCAACGCTATGGCCGCCACCGCGCTGGGCTTTGCGCCACGGTGGTCCATTACCGCGGCAAACGCGCCATTCGCGAAGTTGGCAGCGCAATGGGGCTCAGCCAAGATACGCTGGCTCTGATCGCCTCCCAATTATGGGGTTTTTTCAGCAGCGAAGGACCAAGTGCGGAGCGGTTGCGCGACATCGGGCTTGATCCCAGCGACCGCCGATTGCGTCAAACTTTGGCCTTGATCGAAGAGATTATCGGGTTTCCACGCCATCTCAGCCAGCATGTGGGCGGGTTTGTGATCACCGAAGGGCGGCTGGATGAATTGGTGCCGATTGAAAATGCCAGTATGGAGGATCGCACCGTCATTTGCTGGGATAAGGATGATATTGATGCGTTGGGGATTTTAAAAGTGGATGTGCTGAGCCTGGGCATGCTCAGCTGTCTGCGCCGGTCATTTGAGTTGATCCGGCAACATTTGGGCCAAGACTATACGCTGGCCAGCCTGCCGCCCGAGGATCCCAAAACCTATCAAATGCTCTGTAAAGCCGATAGTATTGGCGTGTTCCAAGTGGAAAGCCGCGCGCAGATGAACTTTTTGCCACGGATGCAACCCCGCTGTTTTTATGATTTGGTGATCGAAGTGGCGATTGTGCGGCCAGGCCCCATTCAGGGGGATATGGTGCATCCTTATCTGCGCCGGCGTAACAAAGAGGAAACCGTTGAATTTCCCTCGGATGCATTGGGGGATGTGCTTGGCAAAACGCTTGGCGTGCCGCTGTTTCAAGAGCAGGCGATGCAAATCGCGATTATCGGGGCGGGGTTTAGCCCCGATGAGGCCGATCAACTGCGCCGCGCATTGGCCACGTTTAAAAAACACGGCAATGTCGGCGCGTTAAAAAGCCGGTTTTTAAATGGTATGCGCCAAAATGGCTATGAAGCCGAATTTGCCGAGCGCTGCTTTTCTCAAATCGAAGGCTTTGGCAGTTATGGATTTCCCGAAAGCCATGCTGCCAGCTTTGCGCTGCTGGTCTATGCCAGCGCTTGGATAAAATGCCACCATCCAGGGATTTTTGCCTGCGCGCTTTTGAATTCGCAGCCCATGGGATTTTATGCACCAGCTCAAATCATTCGTGATGCCCAAAATCATGATGTGGCGATCCGGCCTATTTGTATCAATACCAGCCATTGGGAAAATAAGCTGGAGCCGGATGGGCGTGGCGGTCTGGCTTTGCGGCTTGGCTTTCGCCAAATCAAAGGGCTGCGCGAAGAAGAGGCCGGCTGGATCGCCGCCGCGCGGGGCAATGGCTATCAATCTATCGAAGATATCTGGCGCCGCGCCGGCACCCCTCCACACGTCTTGACGCGCTTGGCCGAAGCCGATGTTTTTGCATCTTTAGGCCTCTCACGCCGCGCGGCGCTTTGGCAGGCAAAAGCCATCACAGCCCCCAATCAATTGCCGCTTTTTGCGCATGATATGGATGGTGAAGCGATCCAAGAACCGGCTGCCAATCTGCCTAAGATGGGGCTGGGGGAAGAGGTGGTAGAAGATTATATTGCCACACGCTTCAGCCTAAAGGCCCATCCCGTTGCGCTGATCCGTCCGCTTCTTACCCCAGAATGCACAGAAAACAATTGATCCATGCAGAGGAAACACCGCTCATGGTCAGGCTGCTAAAGATTGGCTAAAAAAGTTAAAACGGCGCGGGGCTGCGAAATTTCAGCCCTTTGCCCGTTTCAGGGTGTTTGAGGCGAAGCTCTTCCGAATGCAGCATCATCCGCGGATATTCTGCCGCGGCGTCGCTGGCGTAAAACGGATCGCCTAAAATCGGATGACCAAGCGCCAAACAATGCACGCGCAATTGATGCGAGCGTCCGGTTTTGGGTTTTAAACGCAAACGGGTTTCTGTGTCTTTCGCACGCATCACCTGCCACTCGGTAACAGCCGGCTTTCCGGTTTCATGGCACACCATCTGCCGCGGCCGGTTGGGCCAGTCCACAATCAAGGGCAAATCCACGATGCCCGTTTTGTCC
>Ga0228677_1000526_pt1 | contig 6709 bp, 6 predicted proteins | sample 58D_rmetaG_FD_182787 | JGI IMG/M metagenome (GOLD analysis project Ga0228677, IMG submission 182787) | Seawater microbial communities from Monterey Bay, California, United States - 58D_r | ecosystem: Environmental > Aquatic > Marine > Coastal | place: USA: California | collected 2016-11-04 | reverse complement strand
TGATAACTCATATCTTTAATATAATCTATTAAAAATAAACTGAAAGAAGGAAAAATGAAAGTAGCCTATGTCTTAAACTCACCAAATGCAGCAAATTATAAAGTTGGGGAGATGATACTTCCGCAACTAGAAGCTGGTAACCATGGAGTAGATGTTGTTGGAATTTTCTTTTTTGATGACAACACAATGTTACTTCAAAAAGGAAATCCAAAAGGAGAAAGGCTAGCAAAAATAGCAGCTGAAAAGGGAATGCTTTTAATGATGTGTGACCAATGTGCAAACCAAAGAGGTTTAGCTACTGAAAATGCTGATGGAGGCTACACTCCAGAAGGAACTGTTGAGGGAGTAGCAGCAGGTTGTTTCCCAGACTTATACCAAGCATTATCAGGCAATATGCCCGATCAAGTCATATCTTTATAACTAAACTAAACCACTTATAACAGCTGTAAGGATGAGGATTATTAAATAGCTTAATAGTCCTCCTCCTATGGCAGCATATTTCATAGTTTTTGATATTGAGCTTGGACCAACTAGATGGTACGCAAGAACTCCGAAAAATGGCACCAAAAATACTAAGGCTAGCCACATATATCTTCTACCGCCCGAAACCTGATTATTAGTGTTCAAATCATATAACGCTAATGCTGTCCATGCTGCATAAAGCACAAAAGGCATTAAATAGCCATATAGTTGAAACAATAATTGCCAAATACTTGGGCTTGAAATAGGCACTCCACTCATTATTATCTCCTTTTTAGCTTCAAATAAGTTATTTAAATCCTCGTCTACAAGATCGTATGGAAGTTCCATAGTGTCAATGCTAGGAACGTAAAACAGGTTTATAGCTGGGCTAGGGGTTTTAATATTATCAAAAGTCATATTGAGTTGCTCTTTAGGCCACGGATATTCCTTATATCTATTCTTGTCTAGTTCTTCATTTTGAGCATCTGCAAAAAATCCAGCGAGCATCATTAATCCTGATACGTCACCTTGTAGGGGAAACCTGGAAAACAAATTGTCATTTTCTAATGATGAACAATTATGTAGTTGTTCAAGAAGAGGAGGTGTCGATGTTTGATAGATGTTATCTTCATAGCAATTCCCCGGACCCCACGGACCTGCCAATGCCAAATCAGTATATCCTGAATCAAGAACCAAGTTCTCTTTAACTTGGACGTGTTGGGAAAAATAGAGTTTTGCATCCAACATAGGACTTGCAACTATTCCATATTTATCATGATTTATAACAATATTTTTCTCAATAATATCTCCAACTCTTCCGGGAACAACAATTCCCATTCCACGTGCAACAAGTCCAAAACGATTTGTTGGTGCATCATAATTATTATTGTCTACAACTAAGTTGCTGATAATTGTTGTTTCTCTACCTGGTGGATTTAATTCTGAATCAAGTGTATTTGGAACTATACCTGACATATTATCTCGCCAAATATTTCTATATAAATAAAGGTGTCCACCTGCATTAGTTCCTGAGTATCCAAGTGCATTTCCTTCAACAACGTTATCGTAAATTAATGAATTACACGGATAACATTGTCCAATGTATATACCACTATCAGGATGACCAGAGGCATAAATGTTATCAAAAACTCCATCTGTAGAGTCGAATGCATATACTCCATAATCACCATTGTTATAAACTGTTAAGTAAGAGCCTTTAAATCCTTTTGAACCGTTCCAATAGACTCCATTAAGTGAAAAATTTCTAACGGATAAGTTTTCAACACTAACTCCATCTGTGTCATAAATCTGAATACCATTCTCTCTCATAAATTCACCATCAACAATTACAGAGTTTCTATTAGTACCTCTAATTGTTAAATAATCAGTTGTTATAGTTACACTTTCGTTATATACCCCAGGATTTATTAAAACTAGGTCACCTTCTAGTGCTGAGTCAACAGCTTCCTGAATTGTGTTAAATTGCTTATTATCTCCGACTTCAAGCACATTGCTGCTAAGTTATACAACAACCTTTTCTACAGGTGCACTGTACTCTACATCGCCAACAATGACGGTTCCAACCATCCCCTTATTATTTGTACCGTGATATGGGCAATAATATTCGTATACCCCTGGCTCCTCAAAAGTATATTCATATTGGTCACCTTTTGTAATAATTCCATATTCAAAGTAGTCAGATGAAATAGCCTGCCACGATCCATCACTAGCAATTACATTATGGTTATTTGACCCACCTGATTCCCATATCACGGTTGAGCCAACTGGAACATTGATGACTTTGGGAGAAAATTCATCATCAACTATTCGAATCACTAATGGTTCCTCAGAGGAAGCATCTCCAGCTCCACAAGCTAAAAGGAGAATAGAAAAAATGAATAAACTTAGAACTTTCTTCACAGGTACATTTTAGCAACTATTATTGGCACATGGATAGTAAAGTATGGGCTTGTCCCAAGTGCAACACATCATCTGTGGTGATTGCAAAAAAAGACAAAGACAGAAGCAGAGATTCAATTTCTCAACCACATACAAGTGAAACAGTTTCAATGACAAGTGGGGGTTTTACTAAGTTTTTCAATGTTCAAAATCAAAAGTTCTTAGTTATTACATGTAGCAAATGTTCATATTCAGAATTTTATCGTTCTGAAGTTAAGGCTTGGGAGTCTATAATCGACTTTTTTGGTAACTAAATTTAAAGATCATTTTTTTAATATTTTATAAAATATAAGAACCCTATACTTACTTGCTTATGGCAAAAGAAAATATTAGAAATATAGCAATAATTGCCCATGTTGACCATGGTAAAACAACATTAGTTGATGGACTTCTTCATCAAAGTGGAACATTTAGCGAGCATCAAGTGTTAGAAGAAAGAGTTATGGATTCAGGTGATCTCGAAAAAGAAAGAGGCATAACTATTACATCAAAAAATACGGCAATTCACTACAACAATATAAAAATAAATATAGTCGATACACCTGGTCACGCTGACTTTGGTGGCGAAGTTGAAAGGAGTCTTAACTTAGTTGACGGAGTTCTTTTATTAGTTGATTCAAGTGAAGGACCATTACCTCAAACAAGATTTGTCTTGAAAAAAGCCCTCGAAAGAAACTTACCTGTAATATTGGTGATAAATAAAATTGATAGATCTGATGCCCGAATTGATGAAGTAGTTGAAGAGGTTTATGATTTATTTATTGACTTAGATGCAAATGACAAGCAAATCGAATTTCCTATCGTATACACAAATGCAAAAGATGGAGTTGCTCATGAGTCACTAGGAGATGAGTCTACAGATTTAATTCCTTTGCTTAATTTGATAACAAGTTTTTTTAGTGGACCTGAAACTGATGACACATTAATTCCACAATTCTTAGTAACAAACCTTGCTTATGACTCTTATGTTGGACAAGTTGCAATTGGCAGATTAGACAATGGAATTCTTGAGCTTAATAAACAATACAGTTTATGCGGGAAAGAAGAAACTATAAATAACCAAAAGTTTTCTGCATTATATACATTTAAAGGATTAGAAAAAGTAAAGGTTGAAGCCCTTGAATCAGGAGATATTATCGCAGTAGCTGGAATAGACAATATCCAAATCGGAGATACCATTTCAAGCAATGACAATCCCAGCCCACTTCCAAGAATTGAAATTGACGAACCCACTGTCTCAATATTTTTTCATGTAAACAATGGCCCTTTTGCGGGTAGAGAAGGCAAATATGTGACTTCAAGAAATATTAATGACAGGCTGCAAAAAGAAATTTTAAGTAATGTCTCACTCCAGATTATTCCAAGTGATAAAACAGACGTCTTTGAAGTTAGGGGCCGTGGAGAGTTGCAAATGGCAGTATTGATTGAGACTATGCGTAGAGAAGGATATGAATTCATGGTTTCACGGCCAGAAGTGATCATAAAAGAAATTGACGGCAAGAAAAATGAACCAATGGAAAAAGTTTTTATAGATACACCGGAAGATTATGTTGGAGTGATTACTGAAAAGCTTTCTAAAAGGAAAGGTAAAATGACTAATCTAATGAACAATGGATTTGGTAGAGCAACATTGGAATTTTCCATCCCCTCTAGGGGTTTAATTGGTTTCCGAAACCAATTTCTGACCGACACAAGAGGTTCAGGAATTATGAACTCTTTATTTGATGGTTATGCACCTTGGTCAGGTGAAATTCCACAAAGAACTAATGGTGTGTTAATTTCTGATAGAAATGGAAAAGTTACACCATATGCAAGTCTCGCAATGGTTGACAGAGGGGTCTTGTTTGTACCACCTGGTACAGAGGTATATGAAGGAATGATTATAGGAGAGAGAAATAACGAAGGAGATCTTGAAGTCAATATTACCAAAGAAAAGAAACTTACTAACCATCGTGCTTCTGGCTCAGATGAGACCATTCCACTAAGACCACCGCAGTTAATGTCTTTAGATCAATGCATAGAATTTATTTCAGAAGGAGAGTTTGTTGAAGTAACACCTGAATCAATCAGATTAAGAAAATCAGAACTTAACGCCACCCAAAGAGCTTTAAATAAAAAGAAGGAAAAAAAATCCTAAATTTTAAGCTTGAATCCAATCTTCAGGATTGTCATCAACAAAAAAATCACTAACTAAAGTTTCTCCAGGTTGAATTGCATACTGCTCAAAATCTGTAACTCCTTCTTCTTCTAAGACATCTTGATCAAGGAAAAAGTTCCCCGTACACTCTGCTGAGTTCCTTTTGAGTACTGCATATGCTGCATCTGCATAGATTGATGGTTTACGAGAACCTTTCACTAGCTCAGCTCCAATAACATTTCTTACTGCCGCTGTATCAAGAGATGTCCGTGGCCACAAACAGTTAGAAGCAATTTGATCTTTTTTGAACTCCTCCGCAAGGCCGTGGGCAACAAGTGACATGCCGTATTTCGCTGTTGTGTAAGCTAAAGTCATTCCAAACCATTTCCTGGAAATGTTCAAAGGAGGGGATAGTGTCAAAATATGAGCATTCTCGCTTTTTTTGAGATGAGGGATACACTGCTGACTCAATAAAAATGTTCCACGAACATTTATATTATGCATTAGGTCATATCTTTTCATAGGAGTATTTACAGTATCAGAAAGATGAATAGCACTAGCGTTGTTTATACAGATATCAATTCCACCAAATTTTTCAACACACTGTTCAACCGCCGATGCCACTTGGTCTTCAAATCTTATGTCACAAACGACTGGTAAAGCATTTCCACCTGCTGCTTCGATTTCCTCTGCTGCTGTATATATAGTTCCAGGTAGGGTTGGATGGGGTTCAGTTGTTTTAGCCAAGATTACAATGTTTGCACCATCTTTAGCTAATGTCTTTCCAATCTCTAAACCAATACCTCTTGAGCCACCACTCATAATTACTGTTTTGTTTTTAAAATTTTCCATAGATGTATTGTATTAAAATTGTTGTTCTTCTGTAGAGTCTTTTTTAGAAAGTAGCTTTGAGTCACTGCCCATAACTATCTCACCTATCGACTCATAATAATCTCCTCCAACTTCTTGTTGATGTTTAATAGCTGTGTACCCATCTTTAGACAGTTCTAGTTCATTTTTTTGTAAATCTACAATTGCCTTCATGTTCCCTCCTTTATAGTTTTTAGCTAATTCATACATGGAGCTTGCCATTGAGTGAAATCCAGCCAAAGAAACAAATTGAAGAGAATAACCAAAATCAGCAAGACTCTGTTGGAATTTTATTATTTCTTCATCTGCAAACTTGTCTGTCCAGTTAAACGAAGGAGAGCAGTTATAAGCTAAAATTTTATCAGGATAATGCTTTCTTATTTCTGAAGCAAATTCTTTTGCAAATCCAAGATCCGGCGTGTTTGTTTCGCACCAAATGACATCTGCATATTCTGCGTATGATAAGGATTTAGAAATCGCCATTTCGTGATTTTTTTCAATAGGGTAATATCCATCAGCAGTTCTTTTATTGCTCAAATATGGTTTGTCACTTTCGTCAAAATCTGATGTCATTAATTTAGCGTTTAATGAATCTGTTCTAGCTATAAGGACTATTGGAGAGCCCAATACATCTGAGGCTAATCTTGCAGAAGTTAACTTATTTATATATTCATGTGTTGGAATTACAACCTTGCCACCCATATGACCACATTTTTTTTCTGAAGCTAACTGATCCTCAAAGTGCAATCCTGCTATTCCAGAATGAATAAACTGTGAAGTAAGATTAAAAACATTATAAACCCCTCCAAAACCAGATTCAGCATCTGCAATTATTGGGGGAACCTCAATTTTTTTAAGCTCAACCATCTTTTGTAGCATTGTGTTATTTATCTTCTCTACAAAATTTGGGCCACTGTTTGATGGGTATAAAGATAGGTCGGGATATGTATTAATTCCATTATTACTTTCAGCAGCTACTTGCCAGCCACTCACATAAATAAATTCATAGTCAAGGTTAAACATCTGCAATGCTTGTTGAGCAGTAGATGCACCAAGACCAGATATAAAATGTTCTTTTTGATTAAGTAGCTTCCACAATTTGGATGCCCCTCGTTCTGAGATTGGACTTATAGTTTTGAATGGTGCTCTTAACTTTTGAATATCTTCTGGTAAGTACTTTCTATTTAGATCTTTCCACCGATCAGATTCAATATATTTATTTATCTGTGTAAGGTCATTAAAAGAATCACTGCTCATAAAATTTAAAGTTGGCTTGCAGCA
>Ga0228677_1000464_pt1 | contig 7117 bp, 4 predicted proteins | sample 58D_rmetaG_FD_182787 | JGI IMG/M metagenome (GOLD analysis project Ga0228677, IMG submission 182787) | Seawater microbial communities from Monterey Bay, California, United States - 58D_r | ecosystem: Environmental > Aquatic > Marine > Coastal | place: USA: California | collected 2016-11-04 | reverse complement strand
GGATGTTAATGAGGGAGGTTATACTATCAAAAGAGATATTCGATTTAATCAAGAAACAAAAATTGCTACTGTTGAGGATTTCAAATACAATACCACAAAAGAAATCTCTTTTGAAAATGTACAGGACATGATTTCGGCTTTTTACTATCTAAGGACTTTAAATACAGATACTATAAAAGCTGGTGATGAGATTGACTTAAATATGTTTTTTGATTCTAAAACGTTTGCTTTTAAACTACGGTTTTTAGGAAAAGAAATCATAAAAACAAAGTTTGGAAAAATAAAAACAATCAAATTACGTCCTGTAGTTCAATCTGGAAGAGTTTTCAAAGAAAGTGAAAGTGTAACCATATGGGTTACAGATGATGAAAATAAAATTCCTATTAGATTAAAAGCATCACTGGCTGTTGGATCTTTAAGAGCAGAATTAAAAGCTTTTAAAGGATTAGCAAATTCATTTAAAATTATGACTGATTAAGTTGTATTTTTACCGAATTCTTATCCAAGAATAAAATCTGATTATATTGAAAAAATTAAGTATTCTTCTGTTCGTTGTATTAATAATCTTTTCTTGCGGTGAAGATAAAATTTCTGATGTTTCTGGTAATTCTGACCAAGTTTCTCTTTTAACTCCAAAAATCATTACTGAATTTGGCTTCACATTAAATGATTACAAGGTTATAAAAGATACCATAAAAAAAGGCGAAAGCTTTGGTATCATTTTAGATAGACACCATGTTTATTATCCAAAAATAAATGCCATTGCAAAAAAGATCAAAGACACTTTTGATGTAAGAAGAATTAGAGCTGGAAAGCCCTACATGATTCTTGCCAGTAAAGATTCTTTAGAGAAAGCTCAAGTTTTTATTTATAAAAATAATAAAGCAAGAGCCACAATTGTAGATTTTAAAGATTCTACTATCATTGCCTACAACTACAGAAAACCAATAAAAATTATAGAGAAAGAAGTTGCGGGTAAAATTTACTCCACGTTGTCTGAAGCCATGGATAGTCTTCATTTGAACCCTAATTTAACATATGATGTCGCAGATATTTATGCTTGGACTTTAGATTTTTATAAACTTCAAAGAGGAGACCGATTTAAATTAATTTATGAAGAAAAATTTATAGATGACAGTATATTTGTTGGGTACGGAAAAGTAAAAGCAGCTCTTTTTAATCACAATAAAAGAAATTTCTATGCCTATAGATTTATTCCTGATTCTATGAAAGGTATTCCAGAATATTATGATGAAAAAGGCAATATGCTTCGAAGTCAATTTTTAAGATCTCCCATTAAATTTCAGTATAGAGTTTCCTCTAGATATAATTTAAGAAGAAAAATAGCATACTATGGGAGAGTAAAGCCTCACAAAGGAACAGATTTTGCTGCCAAAGTTGGAACTCCAATTATGGCAACTGCTAACGGAAAGGTTACCGAGTCTAGAAGAAAAGGAGGTAATGGAAATTATGTTAAAATAAAACATAATAACACCTACGCTACTCAATATCTTCACATGAGTAGGAGAAAAGTTAAAAGAGGTCAATATGTTAAACAAGGAGATGTCATTGGATATGTTGGAATGACAGGAAATACCAGCGGACCACACGTTTGCTATCGTTTTTGGAAAAATGGAAGACAGGTAGATCCGTTTAAACAAAAACTTCCGTCTGCTAAACCTTTAAAAAAGAGTCTTAAACCAAACTATTTGAAATTTATAAAGCCATTGGAAGCTCAATTAGATAAAATAGATTTTACAAAATAAATTACAAAAAATGCCACTACAAAATATAAATCCTACAACAACAAAAGCATGGGAGAAATTAGAATCTCATTATTCTGAAATGAGTTCGTTTTCCTTAAAAACAGCTTTTAAAACCAATCCTGAAAGAAAAGAAAAATTTTCACTGGGATTTAATGATCTTCACTTAGATTTTTCCAAAAATAAGGTGAATCAGAAAACTGTTGATTTATTAGTTGAATTAGCACATGAAGTTGAATTAAAAGATGCTATCAACAAATATTTTACTGGTGATATTATCAATGAAACGGAAGATAGAGCCGTTTTGCACACTGCTTTGAGAAGTAACTCAGAAGATGAGTTATTAGTAGATAATAAAAATATTAAGCCTGAAATTAAGAAAGCTCTAAGAAAGATCAGAGCTTTTTCTAATAAAGTAATTTCTGGAGACTGGAAAGGATATACGGGGAAAAAAATCACTGATGTTGTAAATATTGGAATTGGTGGGTCTGACCTTGGACCAGATATGGTTGTAGAGGCTCTTCAATTTTATAAAAATCATTTAACAACTCATTTTGTTTCAAACATAGACGGAGATCATGTTTCTGAGATTATAAAAAAGTTAAATCCTGAAACTACATTGTTTGTCATTGTTTCAAAGACTTTTACAACTCAAGAAACCATCACTAATGCAAATACTATTAAGAATTGGTTTTTAACTTCAGGGTCACAATTTGATATTGCAAAACATTTTGTGGCTGTATCTACCAACTTAGAAGCTATAGATGCCTTTGGAATTGACCCAAAAAATGTATTCCCAATGTGGAACTGGGTTGGTGGTCGTTTCTCATTATGGTCTGCTGTTGGGCTTTCTATTAGTTTATCGGTTGGTTTTGAAAATTATCGTTCTCTTTTAGACGGTGCAGAAAAAATGGATATCCATTTTAAAGAAAGTTCATTTGACCAAAATATTCCTGTGATTTTAGCACTATTGAGTATTTGGTATAATAATTTTTACAAAGCAGAATCTGAAGCAATTCTTCCGTACACACAATACTTAACAAAACTTGCTCCCTATTTACAGCAAGCAATTATGGAAAGTAATGGGAAAAGTGTAGACCGAAATGGAGATGAAATAGATTATCAAACAGGAACCATTGTTTGGGGTAGCACAGGAACCAATATGCAACACGCATTCATGCAATTAGTTCATCAAGGAACAAAACTAATTCCATCAGATTTTATTGGATATAAAACTTCTCTTTACGGTCTTACAGATCATCACCAAAAATTAATGGCTAATTACAATGCACAAATGGATGCATTAGCCTTTGGAAAATCTAAAGAAGAGGTTCATCTTGAATTAAAATTTTCAGGAGACAACTCAACTATTCATTCTTTATTGCCTTACAAGGTATTTGAAGGGAACAGACCTAGTAATGCTATCTTATTTGAAAAATTAACTCCAGAATCTTTGGGAGAGTTAATTGCTATGTATGAACACAAAATATTTGTTCAAGGGGTTGTTTGGAATATTTTTAGTTATGATCAATTTGGAGTAGAGCTAGGAAAAGAATTGGCAAAAAAGCTTTTAAACAAAGAATAAATTCTCTTTTTGATTTTTTTTTATACTTTTGTTTATAGTATTGTTAATAAAGAGACTAATATTTACAATAAAGAAATGAGTTTTTCCATAAAAAAAAACTACTTTTAAAAAGTTAATATTATGCTAAATTTTAACATTTAATTAACATTGCAACTCTCAAAATAAAAGACTTTTGCAGAGAATTAATAACATTAATATTCAATAATGAAAAACTTTAAGAACTTATTATTTGTAGCTTTATTTTTAATAGCTGCCACAGTAATTGGCCAAACAAAAATTTCTGGTACTATTGTTGACCAATCCAACGAAGGATTACCAGGGGCAAGTGTTGTAGTCAAAGGTACAACTAACGGAACAGAAACTAATTTTGACGGTAAATTTATGCTAACCGCTTCTTCAGAAAGCGGAACAATTGTAGTATCGTATTTAGGATTCGAAACTGTGGAAATTGCTTTCACAAGCTCTGGAGATTTAGGAAACATTAAATTAACAGAAGATGGAAATATCTTGGAAGAAGTAGTTTTAAGAGGTATTGTTGATATTGCAAAAGACAGACAAACACCTGTTGCAAAATCTACTATTAAAGCTCAAGAAATTCAAGACAAGTTAGGATCTCAGGAATTTCCTGAACTTTTAAACACCACCCCATCTGTGTATGCTACCAAATCTGGTGGTGGTTTTGGAGACGCTAGAATAACTATTCGTGGTTTTGCACAAGAAAATATTGCTGTACTTATCAACGGAGTTCCTGTAAATGATATGGAGAACGGTAAAGTATACTGGTCTAATTGGGCAGGGTTATCTGATGTTACAACTGCAATGCAAGTTCAAAGAGGATTGGGTTCTTCTAAATTAGCTATCTCTTCAGTAGGGGGTACTATAAATATAATTACAAAAACTACAGATTTAAAAGAAGGAGGTTCTATAGTATCTTCTGTTGGAAACGACGGGTATTTTAAAAATTTAGCCTCTTATAATACTGGTAAAAATGAAAATGGCTTTGCTGCTTCATTTTTAATGAGTAGAACTGCTGGAAACGGGTATGTTGATGGAACTCAATTTGAAGGATTCAACTATTTTGTTGGTCTTGGATGGGATAAAGGAGATCATAACTTCCAATTTATGTTAACAGGTGCTCCTCAAACTCACAACCAAAGAACAACAAGTTTCTTCAACATGGCAGACATTGGTGATTATTTAAAGTATGGTAAAAAATACAATTATAATCATGGTTATTTAAACGGAGAAGAGTTTAACTGGAGACAAAACTTCTACCACAAACCTATTTCTTCTTTTAACTGGTCTTGGGACATTAATGAAACTTCTTCATTAACTACCTCTGCTTATGTTTCTTTCGGACGTGGTGGTGGAACTGGAGATATTGGTAGATTAGGTGGAAACTTTGCAAGTTCTAGCAAGTTCAGAAACCCAGATACTGGATTGGTTGAATGGGATGAAATAGTTAGAGCAAACTCTGGCTTAGGTGGAAACTTTAGTGGTGGTTATTCTTATACAAACCCAGCTGATCCGTCTACAGGTTTACAAATAGTAAATGATGATGAACTTAGAGACTCTAGTATGCCTGCAGGTTTAGAAAGAAGAAACGGATTTATTAGAAGAGCATCCGTAAATTCTCATAACTGGGTAGGGATGTTATCTAACTACAATACTAAAATAAATGATAATCTTTCATTTGATGTTGGTGTTGATGTTAGATCTTACAAAGGATATCACTACAGAAGAGTTGATAATTTATTAGGAGCTGAAGGATATAGAGATAATGATGATATCAACAATCCTTTAAATATTCAATCTACAGCATATAGTTCTGATTTAGCTCAACAGTGGAATGTTTTCAGAAGTACAGAAGATGAGCAAAAAATAAACTACTACAATATTGGTAAAGTTCGTTGGGCTGGTGCATTTAGTCAATTAGAATATGTGTCTGATGATATTACTGCTTTTGTTCAGGTGGGTATTTCTCAACAAGGTTTTAAGCGAATAGATCCTTTTAACTATTTAGATTCTGATCCAGAAAGAGAAACTTCATGGCAAAACTTTGTTGGTGGAAATATTAAAGGTGGTGTAAACTGGAATATCAATGAAAACCACAATGTATTTGTAAATATGGGTGATTACTCTAGACAACCTTTTATTGATGCAGTTTTCCAAAACTACAGAAATGACATTAACCAAAATGCTAGAAATGAAAAAGTATATGGTTTTGAATTAGGATATGGATACACATCTGAAAAATTAAGAGCTAACGTAAATATCTACAGAACAGAATGGAAAGATAGATTCAAAACTGTTGGATACAGAGACGGAAACATCAGAGGAACTGCAGATTTACAAGGAATAAAACAATTGCACACTGGTATTGAACTAGACTTCACCTATGATTTAAGTGATAAGTTTAGATTAGTTGGTATGGCCTCAGTCGGAGATTGGGAATATGCAGGAAATGTATCTGGAACGGCATTTGATGATGTAGATCCTGTAGGAACTGTAACCTTATACTTAGATGGTATTAAAGTTGGTAATTCAGCACAAACCACTGCAAGATTAGGTTTTGATTGGGATGTTGCTAAAAACTTTAAAGTTGATTACAGTCATCGTTATGCTGCAAGATTATATGCAGACATAAACACTGAAGACTTTGATAGCGTAGACAATGATGGATCTTTACAATTACCTAACTATTTCTTAGGAGATTTAGGGATGTCTTACAAGTTTGACTTTAAAGACAGTTCAAATTTAAATTTCAGATTAAACATTAACAACGTAGGAAATACTGAGTATATAGCTGAATCTTTAACTAATAATTTCCTTGAAAGTGGAGATGACAGTTATCAAGGGATTAACACAAATAACAAAGCCTTCTTTGGTTTTGGTACAACTTGGAACTTAACAGCTAGATATCGCTTCTAGAAGTTTTTAAAATTTCAAAAAACCATCTTTGATTCTAAATTGAAGATGGTTTTTTTATGAATAAATTTAGTATTTTTAAAGTAATAAAAATTTTACAAAATGATGAAAACTGTACATTCTTATTGGGCATATTTAGTGCTTGCTATCTTAATAATAACCGTTGTAAATGCAATTGTTGGACTTATTAAAAAAAGGGAATTTTCAAATAAAGATCTTAGACTTGGGTTATTTACCTTAATTTTTTCTCATATCCAATTACTAATTGGGTTAGGTTGGTATTTTTCTAGCCCATACTACAAAGCATTAAAGACTAATGGAAGTGAAGTAATGGGAGATGCTGCATCAAGATTATTAGCAATAGAGCATCCTATAATGATGATTTTAGCGATTATTTTTATTACTGTTGGATGGTCTAAGCATAAAAAGAAAACAGATGATCATAAAAAATTTAAAACATTTGTGATTTTTTATGGTATTGGTCTTCTATTGATGTTGTCTAAAATTCCATGGGATCAATGGCCTACAGCCTAATATTTAATCTTTCAATTAAACTTTACAGATGAAAATAATTAGTTACTTTTTTTCATCAATTTTTGCATTAGCCTTTTTTTTAAGTCTAATCATTTTTCATCCCTTGCAGTGGGTTGGATTAAAAATTGGATATCAATCACATAAAAACGTTGTAGATGTTCTTAATTGGATTTTAACCAAATCTCTTCTTATCATTGGAAATACTGTAAGTTTTAAAATAGCTCATCCTATACCGAAAAATACAACCATTATTTTTGTAGCTAATCATCAAGGGCTGTTTGACATTCCCCCGATCATATGGTATCTA
>Ga0228677_1000451_pt1 | contig 7242 bp, 5 predicted proteins | sample 58D_rmetaG_FD_182787 | JGI IMG/M metagenome (GOLD analysis project Ga0228677, IMG submission 182787) | Seawater microbial communities from Monterey Bay, California, United States - 58D_r | ecosystem: Environmental > Aquatic > Marine > Coastal | place: USA: California | collected 2016-11-04 | reverse complement strand
CCCAGCTGAATCTTCGATCTCACCGTCTTCGTTGTAATATCCTTGGAGGATTGATGCGTTCTGATAATTGAACGAAGCGTTGCTTCTATTCATTAGCTCTCCGAGGTTTGCCGCATCAACTCCCTTAGGAACTGGAGCACCTGCCAGAGCAGAGCTGGTAGCTTCAAACCATTCCTGAATCTTGAATTGCTCCGACGTGTCGTCTGTAGGTCCGAAAAGCATCTCGTGCTCAATCTCTCTGCGATACCTGTCCGTATCCACGAAGGCTAACTTCTCAGACACCGAAGCATTCGCCATTCCAGACTGCTGGAAGAACATGCTTTCGTTGGGTGTTGCCCCGCTCTGTATGCCTTTCCTTACAGTTTCTAACTTGGCATTTACTGCTGCATCGAAGTCTTTGTTGCTACCGTAATCTGTATATATTTTTGCAGCCCTAACGTCCCTCTCAATCTTTGGACCAATCTCCTGAATCATGTGAGCTGTGCCTGCCATGGCGGTCATAGCATCATCCATTTGCAGGTCTAAAGGTTTGTTGTCCGCAAAATTCCTTTTCGCTGTTAACGGTGGGAAATACGGGTACAAATTACCGTCCCCATCCTCCGCGAGAACATAGAGCGTACCGCCAAGAGTCTGTCCATCTACAGTCCCAACTTCATGAAGACCTTGGCTTTTAATTCTTAAGCCTTTTCCTTTCATCCAGTCTGGAGCATTTGTAAATGACTCATCTATCTGCCGACCCACAGCAGCCGAGGTGTTTAGTCCAAGCGCTGCCCCAAAGGCAGATCGAAGCTGGGGCGTCATTTCAGCCGGGTTGCCCGCAGCGACATCACCCATAAAGCTGTTTACCGCCGAAAGCCCCCTGCGAGTGGCTGGTGATGTGATGTAGCCCACTCCGTGAAACTGGCTAGCCTCAGTCGTCTCGACCAGATCGGCTATAGCTGCCAGCTCGCTCGGACCGTGACCGTTTAGGTTTCCCGCCTCAGCGAACTTGGCTAGGTCTTGCAGCGCGAACGCTCCTGCCTCTCTGCTTAACTTCTGATCTCTTTCCGCTTGCTGAGACTTAAAGTTCTCCGCCTGAGCCTTGTTCTCGGCTATCTGTGACTGACCTATCATGTAATCGATAGATTCAGGGTTGGTTGCATTATTGGCTTTAGTAGATGCTGTCTGTGCATTTAACAATGCAGCCTCACCGCTTACTCCTGCGTTAATAGCTTGCTGCTGGGCTGTCGAAGCGCGTAGCGCCGCAAGACCGGCATCGCTTTTTTGGGCGAGGTCTTTGATCCGCAGGTCTTCTTTCCGATACGCTGCAAGATCGTCTGCCTGCCGCTTCTTAAAAGCCGCATCAGCTTCAATCTGTTCGCGCTTGAGCTCACGATCCTGAACATCACTAATCAGCCCGAAGCCGCTTCTAAAACCGTCTGCAAAACCTGCCATGATGAATACCTAGTCGAATAATTTGTTAATGAGATAGGCGACGCCTAAGCCAATGGCTATAGGGGCTGCTAATGTGGACAGGGCTGCCATGGGTCCAGCGGCTGCTGCACCCGCTGCGCCAACTGCCGTAGTACCACCAGCAGCCGTTGCTCCTGCTGCCGTAGCCGTTGCTCCAGCTCCTGCCGCTCCTGCCGCTCCTGCCGCTCCTGCTCCGGCTGCACCAGCTGTTCCTGCTGCCGCGCCCGCGGCTCCTGCTGCTCCTGCTGCCGCGCCCGTGGCGCCAGTAGTTCCTGCCAAGCCTATTCCTGTGTTTGCTGCTTGAGCGGCGGTGGCTGCGGTAGCATCTACCACTCCAGCACTTATCGAAGCTGCGTTAGCGTTTGCTGCTGCGGTTCCAGCTGCCGTACCAGTAGCTCCAGTTGCCGCTGTGCCAGCTTTTGCCGCTCTTGCCGCTGCCGCCAGTTTGTTTGCACCAACCATTCCGCCAATGCCTGCACCAGTGCCCATAGTCTGAGCCTCTGCCGCAGCCTTCTGGGCTTCGATTGCCATGCGTTGCTGCTCTTCAACAGACTCCGCCTTGGCTACTGCTGCCATGCCTCTATTGGCAATGCCTCGTAAGCCTTGCCCTACCGCAATCATTGTCATTGACCTGTACTCCTTGCCTTCTGCGAGATGCCTGACAGAGAACCTGAAAGGATTGACTGGCGACGATCTGCGTCACGCAATCTAGTATCGTTAAGACCACCCACCAGACCGCCGACAGCAGTCGTTGAGTTGGCTACATTGCCTGTGTTTCGCAGACCCATTCGAGCCATGTCTCTGTTCTGCTGACCCTGAACATTGGTAACTGCGCTAGCCATGTTTGATCGTGTATTGGCTATATCGCCAGCAAGGGATCGGGTTCCAGTGGCGGTGATTTGTCCCGCCATAAAGTTTTCTATCGGAGCAAAGCGCTGGTTGTAGTCTCGGGTCTGCGCCCTGATTAGGTCTGCATATAGCTGATCCCCCGGCTGATCTTCGGGCTTCATGCCGCTATACCTGTAAGGGTTGATCTGCGCGTAAGGGTTGCTGTTGTTGTAGGCGGGCATTTGATAGAAGTTGCCAACCGCGCCAGCCACTTCGGGATTCAGCATTGAAAGGTACTGATTAAAATCCATTAGCCTTTACCTCCTAAGCCGTATGCCGCAGTCATACCGGCACCTGTGCCTGCAATAGAAGCGATACTTTGTGAGTTGGCGAAATCTCTTTTCGCCGCTGCTCCAGCTCTATCCAAGCTGTTCTGCATGCGGTCAATGTTTCCTGAGACAGCCTGAGTCTGTAAGCCCTGACCCATAGCTATGACGTTGCCTAAGTTCTGATAGGCTGCGTCGGTATACCCAAGCCCAGCGTCAGAACCTGCCAAGCCCATACCTCTAGCCTGTGCGGCTCTTAATGCGCTGGATTCACCCATGGCTCTGCCTGAGTTAGGGTCTAAGCCCTGTGCAAACTGAGCCCCTCGCATATCGTTGAAGCCCTGTTCATAGATGGCAGATGTCTGGTTCTGAGCAGCAGCCATAGCATCATCGGCTGCGCCCTGCTCGAACATCGACTTGGTGTCGTTGATGTACATATTCTCGAGCGGGACAAACACGTCGCCATAACGTCGCAAAGCATTGGCTGCTTGTTCCGCCAAAGCCTGCTTGCTCTCTAATTCTTTTGGATCGCTTCCGCCACCACCACCCATAAATCACCTATAGTTCTTTGTTTAAGACTGCCCATTGAAGTTGATAGCCACTGGCTTGAGCCAATGACCATAGCCCCTTGTGAGGGGACAAAAATTCTATTTGTTTATGCCCCGTGTTTCGGGCAAGGGTTTCTAGCTCATCACAGTAGGTAGCCAGACTATGTTCAACTGGGTCATACGCTATCCAGATGAGTAGTTTTGCGGCTGATTGGAATGGAATCCTAACCGACTGAAGAATGACAAAACCCGTAGTCGTCCGTGAAGGGTCCATAAGGATGTGAGCCTCTCCGCGTACACACTCGGCGTACACATCTTCAAGCCTCCAGTCGGGAGAGGTATCTTTAGATACGTGTTCTAGTCCGACCTTGACGGTGTCCCAGACTTCTCTTATATCGACAAAATCTAACGACATTCGTTACTCCTATCATACTTGAAAATCAAGTAAATTACTAAAAAAACACACTCTCATTACGACTTAGGGTATTCGTCTTTAACCGCTTTAATTGCAGTGTAAAACTCGCCCGTCTTATCTAGCGTGCCGCTATCAATGTCGTGCCAAAGTTTGTCTAACTGTTCAGTAATTTTTCCGTAAGCAACAGACCGTAGCTCACTTGTTGGAGCTTCGTACTCCGCACCTGCCACCTGAACTACAACGCCCACCTCTCCGTCCCAGACTAAAGTTGAGTCTTGCAAAGGCGCTAGACCCTGTGCAGGAAAAAACGGCACCCATGTGTCGTCGCCAGCTTCAGCCTGTGGACCAGCAGTTAACGTGTTGGTTTCTGTGTCAAATTTACAAAACATACTTACCTCAAACTCATCATTGTTCCGTACAAGCCATAAACTCTGTCATTGGTCTTATCATTTGTACGCAAGGTATATGGAACGCCTTGATAATTAGGTGCGTAACGCATCATTCGAATCTCAACATCAACGCTGTGAGTAGTAGCACTACCTAAACCACCTGTTATATTAAACGCATGACCATGATAATCTTGCGGGGAACGGAAATAGTTAAACGCTACCTCTATAAAAGTTGGCGAGTAAGCAGAGTTCGTAGCCGTACCTACAGAAAACGTCTGCCCGCTTGCGGGGGTATATTGTACTACCGTGCGATTAGTTGAGGAGTTGTAAGTGTTATTAATTGCATAGCCCTTTGTAGTGCTGCTCTGCTGTAACTCAGCCCCATCAGGGATGGACGATCTTTTATCCCCAGAAAATTCAGCGAAATAGTTATAAATAACAACCCCGTTACCTATATGCTGACCCTGCGTGGATTTTGCCATCAGGTTGCCTAAACTCACAGTGCTGCTACCAGAGTTGACCCTCATTTTCAGCATTACCCTATAGGCATCATCGTTTTCAAAATTTCCCCAACCTGTTGCATTAACAAAAGGTCGCTTCGGGCTTGTTATCCCATTCACAGTTGAGGGGGCGGGAATAGTCCCCGACCAAATAATGTTGTTGTACCCAATATCTACATACGACTGACCTAAAGTAAACGGGACCACCTTGGAAATATCGCCAGAAATGTTTTCAGCCCAAAGGTTGCTTATCGTTACATTTGTAGCGTCGATGGTGCCCGCCTCAATCTTACTAGCCGATACAGCTTTTACGCTTAACGCCTTAGTTCCGTCCGACAAGGTAGTTTCTTCTAGCGATGTACTATCTAAAAGTAGCTTGCTCGCTTCGATAGCGTTGGCTTCGATAAGATCCGTGACATTTAAGGTGCCAGTATCAATTGTGTCAGCATCGACAGATCCAATCTGTGCAGAAGTAATAGAAGCGTGCTTGATCATTGCGTTGTTAATGTACACGCCTGCTGGCACATAAACTCCGTCAGCAGTAGTGGACCCAGAAGAGGTAACCGAGAAAGGGCTGCGACTCAGGTCATCCCAGTACGTATAGTTTGGAGGCTGCTGGTTAGAGTGCGCTACTCTTGCCTGATACAACTTGTTTTCACGGGTGACCCTGTTTCCCTCTGCATATGAACTGCTTGAAGACCACGCTGGATCAGCAGAGGTAACCGCATTAGGTAGAATTGCAAACTTATCAGCGTTTACGTAGAACTCACTTGTGTTAGTACCCGAGGCAGTAGTCGTGTTCGCTAATCCAAAGCCAGCTACGTGCCCGTTACTATCTATCTTGACGGTGTACTGTGATTCTAGGTCACCAATGTCAGTTGCTTGGGCAGTAAACTTCTGCTCCATTGTTACGTCACCAACGTTATCGATACGCAGTTCGATTGCGTCTGTTTTATCGACTAACCCTGTGCCGTCAGCATTTACAGTTGCATCCAGCGTGCTTAACGCACCAGCAAACGCCAGAGTATCAACCTCCCATTTTGCGGAGTTGTTATGCGGAGTAAAGCCGGAGTTATCTTCGAGCGCCTTGTAAACCTTGCGAGGCGATGTGGCATCTGCTCTATGCACGACTCTATCGCCAACGTCATAAGAGGTGCCAGTCGCCCAATCGTCCAAGCCTGTCGTCTCAGTAAAGATCGCGGCGTATGCAGCGTCTACTTCCTCAGTCGTAGCTGTGTCCTGATCGGATGCTGTTCTGTAGTTATTGAACTTTCCAGCAACGGTCAAGTTGCCAAGGTCACCCAACTTTTCTGTGAACTGCCCACCCACATAACTTGTAGTTGCTGCCTCGGTGTTCACAAACGTGGTTAGCGAATCAACTGCAAGCGCACTAGCCAGAGTGTCTAATGCCCACTTCGGGTTAGGCTCGCTTATATAGTTGGGCGGCAGAGATCCCGAATTGGCAATCAGAGCCTTGTATAGCTTTTTCACGCCAGTAGAGGTTGTGTGAACAACCCTGTCTCCCACAGAATAGCTAGCGCTATTGCTCCACTCGTCCACGTCTACCATGTTATCGAACAGGTTGCTCTGTAACACCGTAACGTCACTGCTTTTTGCGTATGCGGCTTCTACCTGATCAGCCGTGGTTAAAGTGTCTTGTACCCAGTACGTAGTATTCGTAGGTAGAGCATATTCGGTAGGCTCTCCAGAAACTACTATAGCAGTGCTTTGCAGCGCTCTATAAATCTTCTGGTTATAAGTGACAGTAGCACCAGCAGAGTAAGTGGTTCCATTAGCCCAGTCGGGAGCGCCGATGACGTTGTTGAAAATTGACGACTCAAGATCCGTCAAGTTAGTTGCCGATGCATAATTCTGATCTGCATAAACTTCCAGTGCCGACAACGCCGAGGCAGTGGACATCGTATCAACAACCCATTTAGACGAGTCTGTATCTGGTTCTACGTTCGTTGATGAGGCAACAGCACGATAAAGCCCCTGCTCAAAGATTACTCTATTGCCTTCTACATAGCTCGAGCCTGCATCCCAATTATCTACGCCTGTCAGGTCATTAAAAAGGGCTGCCTCTAAGGTAGTAACATCAGTTGCGGTTGCATAGGTGCTTGCAATCTGCCCAGTCAACACGTTAATTGCGGCTGCTGTTGTACCACTATCTTCTTTGTTTACGACCCCTGTAAATATACCGCTAAGTGTCCAGTCCGAATTGGTGCTGCTTGTGCCTGAATATGTTGGCTCAGAATCAGTGTTCTGTGCGGCTGCGACCCAAACCCTGTCCGAATGACGAACTTTGTCACCAACATTAAACTGATCCTCATCGTTCCAGATAGAGGCACCTGCTATCTCAGCTACGGCGTCTGCTATGTCCTGACTCTGAGTAATTGCCGCGTTAGCAATGCGAGCATTAACGGACTCGGAAACGTTGATGCCCCCAGAGATCTTATCGATTTCTGTTTGGAGATCAGTCGCTAACTGACTCTCAGTTATTTCATCTGTTAACTCATCAAGCAAGAACGCTGTATCTGTTGCGGTCTGACCAAGAGTTCCTGTAGACGAGTTAAATGGTCCCGCAACACCGTTTTGGTTTACTGCTCTTACCCAGTAATAATAGGTCTGACCACCCCCTACAGGGTCTGAAAATAGACCCGCAAGACCAGACGCCTGACCAACCAATGTCGCGTCAGCAATAACATTTGATGTATGCCGATGCACCTCCACATAACTTCGCCCGACGTAGTCTGACAACTCCCACGACAAATTAATAGTTTG
>Ga0228677_1000435_pt1 | contig 7400 bp, 10 predicted proteins | sample 58D_rmetaG_FD_182787 | JGI IMG/M metagenome (GOLD analysis project Ga0228677, IMG submission 182787) | Seawater microbial communities from Monterey Bay, California, United States - 58D_r | ecosystem: Environmental > Aquatic > Marine > Coastal | place: USA: California | collected 2016-11-04 | reverse complement strand
AAGTGACAGGGCCGCTGTCGCAGCCAGTATTGTTGTTCTCATTCGTTCCTCCCAAAACAAACACACCAGGCGATTCCAAGTGCGTTGATAAAGTAGTACTTATTTTGTTTTTATTGTCAATAAAATTGTATACAATATCTCATGTATTGCATATTATCTTTTAGCCGTATAGATAATAAAAATGTATTTAAATAGAGCAGACCAAATAGCAGAAGAGATCCAAGAACAAATATTTGCAGGATCATTTAAAGATGGTGAGCGGTTAGACGAGATTCGATTAGCCGAACAATTCGGTGTTTCTAGGACACCATTAAGAGAAGCTTTAAAAAAAGTTGCCCTGTTAGGAATAGTTGAAAAAATACCTAATCGAGGTGTATTCGTTCACCAGCCAGGTCCAATTGAATTATTGGAAATGTTTGAGGTAATGTCTGAACTCGAAAGCATCTGTGGACGCCTAGCTGCAAAACGAATTTCCGAGTCTGCTCTAAAGAAACTTCATGAAGCAAATGCTAAATGCAAGAAGTCGATCAAAAATAATAATCCTGACTCTTATTATTTAGAAAATGAACAATTTCATAAAATTATTTACAATCAGTCAGGTAATAGATTTCTAGAAAAAGAGGCAATAAAACTTCAAAAAAGATTACAACCATTTAGGCGCATTCAATTGCGATTCAGAGGCCGAATTGAACAATCAATGTCAGAACATGAAATCATTGTTCAAGCTTTAACCATCGGTGATGCTTCAATGGCAGAAAGTGCTCTTAGAGACCATGTTGCCGTTCAAGGCGATAAATTCCACCAACTTGTTGCAAGCTTCGGTAAAACATCAGAATGAAGTTTTATTTTACAGAAATACAAAAAATTTAATTGCTAGATTGTATTTTTTTAATCATAAATATTTTATAGAACTTATTGATGCTAGTATCAATTTGATAAACCAACATATGAGTTAGGAACAACTATGAGAATTTTAATTGCAATGATTGCACTAATAACTTTAACAGCTTGTGGAATTGATATCCCCTTTATTCCTGGAATTTAATGTCTCAAAAACTAACAGAAGCAGAGATCAGTGATGTCATTCAGATGGCATTGTCTGATCATGTTTCATTCAACGATATCAGAAATCAGTATGGCCTTGCTGAAAAAGATGTCAAAAAATTAATGAAATCAAATCTAAAAACTGGATCCTACCAAACGTGGAGGAAAAGGGTCCGAGACTTTGGATCACGTCGTGAATATTATAAATAAAATTTGTGATATATACTGATTTTTTAAAGGAGCATCTAAATGTCAACAATTTCTAAACTAAAAAATATCAAAGATATTGATCCAATCACTGATAATCTAGAAGGGTGGACAGTTACTGAAGGCTCACCAATTATGAAAACTTGGATATTACACACAAACAATAATGAGACTATGATTTCAGGATATTGGGAATCTACACCTGGATCGTATCATGCAACATATAAGGAATATGAGTTTGTGCACCTACTTGAAGGTCGTATTATAATTACGCCAGACGGCGGCGATCCTGTTGAAGTGAAATCAGGTGATACTTTTGTGGTTGAAGATGATTTTTCAGGAACATGGCAAATTATGGAAACCGTCCGGAAATATTTTGATGTCAAACTAAAGTAAATTTTCTTTTAATAAAAAGACATACTAATAATAGAAACATCAGCATCGTAATCTTTACCATAAGCTACAAGACCTATTGTTTTGATGGATTCAACTTTCATTTTCTTTCTTATGAAATTGGAAGATCTTAAAAACTCAGAAAATGGGAGCTCTATTACTTGCCATTCATTTTTGGCAATGAAACTTTTTGAATAGTAGTGCCAAGGCAACTTCGAGCTAGAGTTCCTGATGTGAACAAAATATTCATCACCATTTCCTTTAACTTTCAATTTTATACCCTTGAATTCTGTTGCAGCGCCTGTAGGCATATTCACCCTAACTTGAATAAATCCACCATTATTTTGAGTTGAAACTTTACCAAATAAGTTTATCGCTTGTCCCTCAGGCGTATCAATTATATTTGCAGATCCTTTAGACACACCACCCATTACTGTATCTGCCAAATAAACCCAACGTTCAGAAGTGATCAAATTTTGAGCCACTGAGACCTCGATCCAATTTATAAAAATGACCAATGAGATGGCCATCATTTTCAGATACTTAATTACATTCATTGATAATACCAAAACTGTTTTTTTGAATACTCTAACTGTTAAATAGAACGGATTTACAAAATATCAATTATTCTAATATTTATAATTTACAAACTCTGAAGCTTATTTATTCTACTGAATTTATATGCATTGTTAAAAGTTATACTTTAGGTAGAGTGAGCTCAAAACTAGGAGATCAAGATGAACAGAACAGTTGTCATTAATGAGTTTGGTGGCTCAGAAAATCTAAATATAATTGATCATCCAATCAATGAGCCAAACGTTGGTGAAATTAGGATTGCCCACAAAGCATGTGGTTTAAATTTCATTGACGTATATCAAAGAACTGGGCTTTATCCACTCAAACTACCCCATGCATTAGGCATGGAAGGGTCAGGAATTATTGAAGCTATTGGTGAGAATGTGACACATTTGAAAGTTGGAGACAGGGTTGCATATGCATCAATGCCTCCGGGAGCATATTGTGATAAACGAGTGATGCCTGCTGCTCAAGTCTGCCTTTTACCAGATGAAATTAGCTTTGAGCAAGGAGCTGCAATGATGCTTCAAGGTATGACTGTTGAATATTTATTTAATAGAACTACACCAATTAGGACTGGTGATACTATATTGTTTCATGCAGCTGCTGGTGGTGTTGGACTGATAGCTTGCCAATGGGCAAAATCTGAAAACATTACTCTTATTGGCACAGCTGGCTCTGATGAAAAATGTAAACTTGCGTTAAAATATGGCGCTACTCATTGTATAAATTATAATAAAGAGAATTTTGAAGAGAAGGTTAAAGAAATAACTGCTGGAGCTGGTGTAGATGTTGTTATGGATTCTGTGGGTCAATCCACATTTGAAGGTTCACTAAATTGCCTTAAACCTCTAGGAATGATGATTACATTTGGAAACGCATCAGGCCCAATACCACCTTTTAATTTAGGTCAATTAGGAGCTAAAGGTTCGCTTAAAATAACTCGGCCAACGTTGTTTACACATATCGGTAATCATAATACATGCCAGGAGATGGCAAAAAATTTATTTGCAAAAGTAATATCTGGACAAATTGACATTATCATTGGCCAACAATTTTCACTTTCTAATGTCGCATTAGCACATGATAGTTTGGAGCAAAGAATGACTACAGGATCAACAATTCTAACCATATAAATCATACTTACTTATTTCTAATTTTCAATTCATAACCATGTATTTTTTTAACTTAAAAGGCAAACTTGGATGAGAGTTTCTGTTGAGAATATTAATCTTTATATGTAAATAAAATTGAATTACTTTTACGAAGAAGCAACATATCCAATAATGATTGAATTCACTTAATAAATTATGGGAGCCCTTAATGGCTATTGAATACCTAGTTACGCATTCAGGTGGCTTTCACGCAGACGAACTATTATCTACTGCAATTCTAAAATTTATTTTCCCAAAAGCTAAAATTATACGAAGTCGTGAAAAAGATTGGATTACTCCAAATAATAGCAAAATTATATATGATGTCGGCGGTAATTATGATTTGAATGATCAGATTTTTGATCACCATCAACGCCCAAACCCTTTGCGGGCAGATGGTCAACCTTACAGTTCTTTTGGTTTAATTTGGAAACATTTTGGTAAAGAGTTTTTAAAAATAAACAGCGTATCAGATGAAGATATTGAACATATACATAGAGAATTTGATACTAAATTTGTGCTACCTGTAGACCTTATAGATAATGGGGAAATTGATCTGTCGTTATCTGGGGCAATTGCAAATTTATCATTGCCAGCTTTGCTGGAGAATTTCAAACCAGCATTTGATAACCCATCTGCATCTGCAAATGATGATGCATTTATGAAAGCTTTATCTATTGCACAAGATTTCATTCAATCAATAATGCAAAACTTATCATCAAAGCATCGTGCAAATAAAATAGTAAATGATTTAATTAATGATTTGGGATCATCAGAAATACTTGAGCTTCCTATAGGAATGCCATTTCAATCAGCATTAGAAAATTCAAACGCCAAACATATACTATTTGTTATATATCCACGTGGTTCAGAATGGACATTAAGTACAATAAAAATATCAGAAAATACCTTTGATCAACGTGCAAAATTTCCCACCTCTTGGGCTGGATTAACAAACAAAGATCTTGAAGTTGCCTCAGGCATTAATGGTGCACTATTTTGCCATAATGCTCGTTTTATAGCTATAGCAGAAACGCGAGATGCTATATTGAACATGGCAAAATTAGCTGTTGAAAATTATCATAAAGAAAATTTATTATAAGTTACATTTTAAAAAATATTAATATATATTCGAAGTATATTCTTTTCATTGTCTTTTGATTAGTGAAACAAAAGTACCCAATATCACAAGTATGGTAGCAAAAACTAACTCCACGGTCATTTCTTCAGAAAAAAACAAAACTCCTGCAATAGCAGCCATAAGCGGAACAGAAAGTTGCAAAATGGCAGCAAATGAAGTTTTCAAAAATGGTAAAATTGAATACCAAACAACATAACCTAAACCAGATGTAATCGCTCCAGATAATATTGCTAATATAAGACCCTTCACGCCGATACCATCCGGGGAAATAAAGAAGAAAATACTCACAAACGGTATAGCCCAAATCAGGTTTTGAGTTGTTTCTAATAAAGGCTCTTTAGCATTCTTACCCAAAAAGCTATAAACTCCCCATCCTGCAGCTGCTAAAATCATAATTAACATCTCATTTATTTTTATTTCAAAAGTTTCAGTTGGTAAAAACAAAACACACACTCCAGAGAATGATATAATTGCACCCAATATTCTCCACAAAGTAATTTCTTCAGAAGTTAATGCAGCAAGCCCAAACATTGTAAATTGCACAGCACCAAACAAAACTACTGCACCAATACCTATACCTAAATTCAAATAAGCTATTGAAAAGCATATTATATATATTGAAAGAGAAACTGATGGAAAAATGTGAAATTTTGGGCGCCATTTATGATCATTAACAGCAACTATTAACCACAAAAAAATTGCGCCAGATAGCACTCTTACAAAAGCAAATGTCATGGGGCCAGTGGCACCATCTAATAATGCCCAACGATTTAGTATAGAATTAGCAGCAAATGCTAATAATGCTAGAAATGTAAGTATAAATAATCGCATTATTTAAGAATATATTATTACTACAATAATTATTAGTAAAAAATGCTGTTGATTTAATTCATCATGCTTATGACTAGTATTAGAACTAAAGAATAAATTGCAATCCCACCACCAATTAAGAAAAGGGGCCAATTTTTAGTAACTGTTGCAGTTGCTATTGATTTCATTTGGTACATTAAATCTGGCCATGTGTATGATACGAAATCACCCTGGGTAAATACTGCTTTTATTCTACCTTGATCATCTACAACTGGTAGACGACGGAAACGTTCATTAGACATGATCCTAAGCCACTCTAACATATCATCAGTTTCACGTGCTAATTTTGGATTTTCTGTCATAATAGATGACAATAAAGTTTCTTTTGGATTAAGTTCTTTTCCAACAACCTTGTTCATGATGTCTCTTTCAGTCACAACACCAATTACTTTTTTTTCTGAATCTACAACTACTACTGAACCGTAGTTTTTTTTCGACATTGCGTTAACAGCGTCAAAAACATTTGTATCAGGAGATTTAGTTAACGGCATTTGTTTTGATCTGTATTCAGGGCGATCCATTAGACGACTACCTGGACGTATTGCATTTTGTGACATTATAACTTCTCCTTTATCTACTATATTAAACATGTAGTCTGATTTTTTTACAAAACTAGGTCTGAATTTTTGGATAGGTTAAAAGGCGCCAAAATTAGTCTTTTTAGTAACTCGAATATCAAATAGAAAATTGATATAATCAATTTGAATTTATAAAATTAGAAGTTCAATTTAAGATAAAAAAGTAGCAGAAATAAAAAAAACTATTTGCTATCAATCGTCTTATCCAAGTAATAGATACCGAATATCTATTTATTATTATAATTCTTCTTATGACTAAAATCTTGACAACCAGCTTATCTTTGCCAGTTTAGTTTTTAAGGATAAATCACAATCAATAATTGTTTTTCTTCAAATATTGGATACTATATTTTCTCATATTTAGTTAATAGGACGAAATAAATGGGCGCATTAGAACTTGGCTTGCTGGCTGCAATGTGTTGGGGTTTTCATGATGTTTGTGTGCGGTTTATAAGCCAAAAAACTCCTATTAGTGCCTGTATATTTATTGTCCTAATAGTAGGTTTAATATTCCATATTTGCTTGATGATGCCATCTAAGGAAATTTCAACAATCACTAAAGCTGCATTCACATATGCATCAATAGCTGGAGTATCATTTGTAATTGCAAGTTTTAGTTTATATTATGCATTCAAACGGGGGCCAGTTAAGTTGGTTGCACCCCTAATCGCTTCCTACCCCATTCTCTCAATCACATGGGCAATTTGGATTGGAACACCTGTATCCAAATTGCAAATTTTAGCAGTGTTAGCAATCATTCTTGGTGTAAGCATTGTGGCTATAATGTCTGACAATTCAGAGGAAGAAATACCCCCAATAGGAAAAACTATAGCATTATCAATAGTCGCAGCCATTGCATTTGCATGCACCTTGCTTTGGGACAAGCTGCTGCTGAATTGTCCCCCCATATGTCTGCTACTCTTGTGACGCGCATAATAAGTATTTTGATATGTGCCGTTATAATTTATTTTGCAGGCCTAACATACTGGCCCGGGAAATCAGCTATTCCATGGTTAATTGCAATGGGATGCGCAGATGGATTAGCACTATGGTGTGTATTTTCAGCAGGCGCACTTGAAAATCCACAATACGCATCTGTTACTTCATCCATATTTGGACTAATAACAATATTGCTTGCTTGGATTTTCTTAAAAGAAAGAATGACCATTTTGCAATGGACTGGATGTATTATTACATTTCTGGGCGTTGGTTATCTTGCGATTTAATATTTCAAAATATTTTTACTTAGCTCAAAGGGCCTTAAATGTCAGATGAATTAAGATTTGAAATAGCACAAAATATTGCAAAGGAAGCTGGTGGACAATTTGAAAGACAAAGTGCGAATAAAATGATTAATGAAAGTGGTCGAGTTGTTGTGGGTAGTGCAGGAGTATCTAATAAAATAGTTCAATTGGCAGACGATACATTTAAAGACTA
>Ga0228677_1000432_pt1 | contig 7441 bp, 3 predicted proteins | sample 58D_rmetaG_FD_182787 | JGI IMG/M metagenome (GOLD analysis project Ga0228677, IMG submission 182787) | Seawater microbial communities from Monterey Bay, California, United States - 58D_r | ecosystem: Environmental > Aquatic > Marine > Coastal | place: USA: California | collected 2016-11-04 | reverse complement strand
AGAAACTTTGACTTAATTGTTCTCTCGATGCTTGTCAGTTCATCATCATTGAACAGCTGGCCCAATACAAAAGAGAAGCGCTCAACGAAAGAGAACCTACCTTCAGCAAAAATAGCGTCTCTTGTTGCAAAATAAATGTGTTTACATCTCATAAGTCCATCAGAACTCATTCCCTCTTTTGAATCTAAATCCATTAGCTGAGCAAAAATAGTTTGATCATTATTCTGGCTTAAAATTAATAAATCACTTAGATTCAAACCGCACCATGGCGATCTAAGTATAGACAGCCAAGCGAGCTTGTCACCCAAGCTGAGAATTGATCTTGATAAACTCAATAAATCTCTGGTGAATAGCTTAGATCTTAAGGATTCAGTTTTCAAAGACTCAAAATGAATATTATTATTTTTCAGAACTGAAGAGATCTCTGTAAGGTGAGATCTTGACCTAACAAGAATAGCTATCTCTCTATTAGAGTCTTCTGAGAGAGATTGATCAACAATTTTATATATTTGTTCAGCCTCCTCTAGGTCACTATTAGGCCCCAGAGGATAGAATGAGACTGCTTTGTTTTGTTCAGTTTTAGAAAATGAAAATGAACTAGTATATTGAATTGCACCTTTAACTAAGTCATCTTTCTGAGGAAAAATTCTAGAGAAAATTTCATTATTCGTCTCAACAATACTTTGATTAGATCTAAAGTTTGCCTTTAGTTTTAGAGGTTTAACCTTTAGACTACCAATTCCATTTTGAGCAACATTGAGAAAGATTCCAACCTGTGATTCTCTAAATTTGTAGATTGACTGCATTGGGTCACCAACAAGAAATAACGTTTTTCCATCATCTTGCTGCCATCCACTGATCAGCCTCTCTATCAAGTTGAATTGTGAGTATGAAGTATCTTGAAATTCATCAACCAGAACATGCTTGATTTGGTAATCCAACAGTAAGGCAATGTCACTTATCTCGTCTCGACTATCTAAAGCATTTATTGCCTTAATATTGACCTCAGAAAAATCTTGAAGTTTTTCTTGATCAAAAATTATGCTTAGTTTTGCAACACTAAGCTTCAAAACTTGAACTATGTCTGAAATAGATTTTTTAAGGGATTCTGGAAGCTTGCTACTTGGCAAAAAATCTAAATTGATAAGCAGTTCTTTGAAATCTATTTTTCCATCTAGTCCCTCAAGGATTTCTTTAAACATGTTTTTCTCTTCCTTGAGTTCGGGAGGAAAACCCATTTTCACATCGACTCTCTTTCTCCAGTTACTATTACTTTTAGTTATTAAGAGTTCAGAAATAATTTTCCAATCCTTCAAATCACTGGGCTCTACACCAGGAAGATGGGTAATACTCGATACATCTTCTCTTGCATTCTCTCTAAGAAGAGAAAAAAAATTAGGACTAAGTATTTTTTGTGCTTGCGTTCTAAGTGATTTGAGGTGATCAGTAATCAATTCACCAGAAAACTCTTCGATATGACTAATATCTAAAGCGCCTTTGGCATATATTTTTGGAAGCCACTGCTCTCTTTTTTTAAGCATTTGCTCTACAAGTCGATAGAACCTTTCTACATCATTGTCAAGATAAAGCAAGACTGATGAAATAATTTTTTGATACTCATCATCCTCTATAAGCAATAGCGTCTCTTCTGCGGCCTGACGATAAATTATGTCGTACTCAAAAGAGTCAACCATAGTTCTTGGCGGAATCAATTGCTCAAGAGAGGGGAATCTAGAAACTATTAGATTAGACAATGAGTCGATAGTAATTATTTTTAGCCGAGAAGGGTGATTGACAAGGTCCCACCCCCTCTTGTGAGATTGGTTTAAAGCCTTAGTAGCGAGATCAAAAGTTTTTCTTTTAAATTTCTCAATAGGAGGTTTTTCTTTAGCTTGATTTAATGAACTTATGACTCGATGCTTGAGCTCATCTACTGCTCTATTCGTGAAAGTCATTACTAATATATTTTCTGGCTCATCGGCAGAGCCGAGTAATTTCAAGTATCTTTGTGAGATAAGTTCGGTTTTTCCAGAGCCTGCAGGGGCTTGAACAATGAAGGAGTCACGTAAATTTAATGCGTCATCCCTTTGTTTTTGATCATTCACATTGACTCTGGAGCACCTACTCCTAGAATTGAAAGTCCATTTTTGAGTATTTGCTGTGTAGCACTGATCAGTGCCAATCTCGCTTGCGTTAGATTTTTATCATCAACGATAAACTTGCAGGCATTATAGTAACTATGAAAATGGTTAGAGAGATCTCTGAGGTAATAAGCTAACTGATGAGGCTCATATTGAATCGCGGATGATTCCAAAACACTCTTAAATCGACTCAGCTCTCTTAAGAGATCCTTTTCAATCTCTTCAGTAAGTAGTGTCAAATTTGTCTGGCTCACATCCAGCTCTATCTCTTTTTCATCTGCCTGCCTAAAAACTGAACAAATTCGAGCATGGGCATATTGAATATAGTAAACAGGATTTTCATTAGTTTTAGATTTCGCCAAATCTAAATCAAAGTCCATATGTTGCTCTGATTTTCTAAGGATATAAAAAAAACGCGCAGCATCATTTCCTACTTCTGCTCTAAGATCTTCAAGTGTAACAAAAGAGCCACTTCGCGTAGACATTTGAACCTTACTCCCACCGCGATAAAGATTTGCAAACTGGACTAACAAAATCTCAAGCTTATTTGGGTCGTGGCCTAACGCCTCAATTGAAGCTTTAACTCTTGGGATATATCCGTGATGATCTGCACCCCAGACATTAATAATTTTGTCATAACCCCTCTCCAGTTTTTCAAGGTGATAGGCAATATCAGATGCAAAATATGTATGGTTTCCATTATCACGAACGACGACACGATCTTTTTCATCGCCATAGTTTGTTGTCTTAAACCATAATGCTCCATCTTTCTCGTACAAGTTCTTGCTGTCCTTTAGCTTTGAAATACAGGCTTCTGAAAGACCGCTATCGATCAGTGACTGTTCTGAAAACCATTTTTCAAAGATTACTCCAAATTCAGCTAAATCATTTTTTATCCCACCCAAAATACTTTCAATTCCAACCTTAAAAACCGCCTTAAAGCGATCTCCCAATATGGACTTAGCTCTCTCAATTAACTGATCGATGTGTATCTCCTTATCGCCCCCTTCAGAGCCATCTTTAGATACATTTTCAAAAACCAAATCTGACTTTAGATGGAATTCTTGCCCACTAGCCTCATAAATTACTTGAGCAATATCATGAATATACTGGCATTGATAACCATTGTCGGGGAACCTTAAACTTTCTCCACAAATAGTTAAATAGCGCAAATAAATACTGACTGTTAAAATATCCATCTGCCTACCAGCGTCATTCACATAGTACTCATTGTCAACAATGAACCCAGCATTTCTTAACAAGTTTGACACAGTTGCACCATACGCAGCTCCCCTCCCGTGACCCACATGGAGTGGCCCAGTAGGGTTAGCAGATACATATTCCAAGAGTACTTTTTTCCCATGACCAATTTCTGAGCTGCCATATAAAGCAGCCTGGTCAATAATCTCATTTACAATTGACTAGCTTGTTTCCTGCGACATGAAAAAATTAATAAAGCCTGGGCCTGCAATTTCAATTTTCTTAATAAAGCTTTTTTGTTCGAATTGATCAATAATAATTTTCGCTAATTCGACAGGGCTCATTTTTGCCTGTTTAGAGAGCATTAAGGCTATATTGGTAGCATAATCACCATGGCTATTGTCCTTCGTATGATCGATTCTAATTTTTGAGGGCATCTCATTAAGAGTGCCCTTAGAAATTAACTCCTGAATGCACTTGTTAAGTAAATCTTGTAATTGATCTTTCATATGGCTCAGCTAGTGATTTCTTATATGTTCTAGGAAGCTATTTTAATTTATCTGAGTGAAGGCCCATTACCGAATTATACTTTCGACATTCAGATGAATAAACCAACATTCGAATTAATGGGCCTCTTGCCAGTTCGATCCGATACCTACATCCACATCGAGTGGTATGCTCAACTTGAGGGCATTTGACATTAATTCTTTTATATCTGTTGCGTAAGAGTCAGCCATTTTCTCATCAAGTTCAAAGACAAGTTCATCATGAACCTGCATAAACATCTTGATTTGATGATTCTCTTTGTCAATCCAGGCCTGAATATCAAGCATGGCTTTCTTTATAATATCTGCCGAAGATCCTTGCATAGGCGCATTGATTGCAGTCCTTAACGCGTGCTGTTGAAGCATTTTATTTTTAGAATTAACTTGCGGTAGATAAAGCCTCCTTCCAAGAACTGTTTCTACATAACCCTGAGATTTTGCCTTTTCTTTAGTCTCCTCCATAAACCTCAAAACGCCTGGATAGTTTTCAAAATAACCGTCAATATATTGCTTGGCTTCAGTTCTAGAGACATCAATTTGCTTAGCCAAACCAAAAGCACTCATGCCATAGATTAAGCCAAAGTTAATAGCCTTAGCTTTTCGGCGTTGATCCTTAGTGACCATCGAGATTTCAGTGTCAAATACTTGTGCAGCAGTTGAGCTATGGACATCTTGATTATTATTAAATGCCTTGATTAAGTTCTGGTCTCCTGAAATGTGAGCCATAATCCTTAATTCAATTTGAGAATAGTCAGCAGCAAGAATCACATTCCCTTTTTCAGCGACAAAGGCTGACCTAATTTGTGCACCTTGTGGAGTCCTAATTGGAATATTTTGAAAATTAGGTTTTGAAGAAGAAAGCCTTCCAGTTGCGGTGACTGCTTGATGGTAAGAAGTATGAAGACGCCCAGTTCTTCTGTTTATTTGCCTAGGAAGCGCCTCTAAATAAGTTGAATTTAACTTTGTTAAGGTTCTGTAAGACATAATTAGGTCTACCAAAGGATGATCTAATAACTTTAATGCCTCTTCATTGGTTGACGGCTGTCCTTTTGCTGTTTTCTTTTTAGGTTCCAGCCCAAAACCTTCCTCACTAAATAAAATTTGTTGGATTTGTTTTGGTGATTCCAAATTGAATTCATCTCCCGCAATCTCGTAAGCCTGCGTTTGAATTTTGATCATTTCTTCTTTAATTTCATTTTGTTGATTAAAGAGAGATGCCTCGTCCAGCCTAGCGCCATTCCTCTCCAACCGCAGCATAACTTTTATTAAAGGAAGCTCAATACTTTTGTAAAGCGCTACTAATTTTGGGAATTCTTGTAATTTAGATTCAAATAAATTATTTAGCTCATTAGTAACAATGACGTCTTCGCATGCATACGGCATCGCCTCTTCAATGCTAACTTGATTGAATGTCAGTTGTTTTTTTCCACTTCCGGCTACATCAGAATACTGAATAGTTTTGTAACTCAAATAATGAAGGGCCAGGTCGTCCATATTATGGCGACTCGCAACCGAATCTAAGCAATATGACTTAACCATTGTATCGTCCTTGATACCATTTAAATTGATATCAACATTAGCTAATACATGTGCATCATATTTTAAATTTTGACCAATCTTTCCAATTGTTGGACTTTCTAGGATTGGTTTTAAGGATGATAAAACTTTAGATCTCGACATTTGGGCTGGAGCGTCCAAATAATCATGAGCAACTGGCAAATAGTAGCTATTATTTTCTATTAAAAATACGAAACCAACTATTTGGGCCTCCATATAATCAAGACTGTTTGTCTCAAGATCAAAAACAAAAGATTCACTTGATAAAAGTTTTGACAGCAAGGTTTCAAAATCATTTTCACTCAGAATAAGTGCTTTTGTGTAGCTATCCATAGAGAAGGTTGAATCAATGTCTTCAACCTTTTCACTATGGTTATCATTCTCATTTGGCTCACCAGCTTTTGAAGGTCCCTGCTCATCTAGTTGCTTTAGCCACATGGAGAAACCATATTCTGTGTAAAGTTTTATCAGTTCCTGTGTATTTTCTCCAGGCTCATCTTCAAGAATATTAAAAGGGAGTTTCACATCAAATTTTAGTTTCACTAGTTGATAAGAAAGATCCAACAAATCAAAGGATTCCCTTAACTTTTCTCCAACCTTGCCACCAATCATATTTGCGTTAGCCTTTACACCCTCAATGTCCTTATAAAGTTCAAGCCACTTTGCCGCCGTCTTTGGACCAACACTTGGGACACCCGGGATATTGTCAGAGGTGTCACCAGTTAAAGCCAGTAAATCAAGGATTTGACTAGGCATAACACCCATTTTGTCTTTGACATCTTCCTCTGAAAAGAGCTTTCCTTTCATATCTAATTGTTTAATATTGTCTCCAACTAGCTGAAAGAGATCTTTGTCTCCACTGGCAATGATTGTTTCGATACCTTTATCATTTGCGTATTTGGATAAGGTAGCAATTACATCATCAGCCTCAACGCCATCTTCACATAAGAAATGAAAACCCATAGCGCGAACAATTTGATATAAGGGCTCAATTTGAACGATTAGGTCATCGTGAGCAGGGCTTCTATTAGCCTTGTATTCAGGAAAAATTTCATGGCGAAAGTTTGTACCCTTTGCATCAAATATCATAATTAGTTTTGAACCATGATATTTTCTTTGCAAGTGCTTGATGGCATTCACAACTCCAAACATAGCTCCTGTCGGGAAACCACTTTCGTTAGTAAGATTTTGAGAGATTGTTGAGAAGTAAGAGCGGAATAGAAATGCTGTTCCGTCAACTAAAATGAGAGGCTGATTCATATTTAAATTTTACATCTAAACTATGTTTCAATTCTTAGAAACTGGGTTATGAATATAATGCCTCTAACTCTTTATTTTGAGCTTGAATGTTGAAAATGTTAGATAAAATGTACTTATGTCAGATGCCCTCATAACTCTCAACAACATTACACTCAGCCATAATGGTAAGAATGTTCTTGATGATGTCAGTTTTAAGCTTCATCAAGGAGAATTTGTCACGCTCATTGGACCTAACGGTGCAGGAAAAAGCTCTTTAATCAAAATTTTGTTAGGTGTTATTAAGCAAGACTCTGGTAGTGTAACCTATCAGGAGGATATCAGGCTTGGTTATACCCCTCAAACATTCACAGCTAATCCATTTATACCCATATCTGTGAAAGACTTTCTGACTTTGAATCAGAAGCTGGATTCAGTTTTTATGCAGCAAACTTTTGATTTGACAGGCATTAATGATTTGCTTCAATTGCCTCTAAAAAACCTATCTGGAGGTGAATTACAGAAGGTTCTGCTGTCTAGAGCGCTGCTCAATAAACCGAATGTATTAATTCTAGATGAGCCTGCTCAAAATCTAGATGTTGATGGTCAAATGCAACTCTATAAGCTGATTCAGGACATTCATCAACAGCAAAATTGTGCGGTTTTAATGGTATCCCATGACTTACATCGAGTCATGAAGGAATCAACCCAAGTTTTGTGTTTATATCATCATATCTGTTGCGAGGGTCTTCCTGAATCAAT
>Ga0228677_1000379_pt1 | contig 7981 bp, 7 predicted proteins | sample 58D_rmetaG_FD_182787 | JGI IMG/M metagenome (GOLD analysis project Ga0228677, IMG submission 182787) | Seawater microbial communities from Monterey Bay, California, United States - 58D_r | ecosystem: Environmental > Aquatic > Marine > Coastal | place: USA: California | collected 2016-11-04 | reverse complement strand
CTCTTAGAAATTTATTTCTATTTACCATTTCAATAAACTTTATTAGGAATGCATAACTTTCTGGATCTATCCAATGCAGATCCTCCATAACAAAAATTGTTTTATTTTTTCTGCTTTCTAATTTGTATATTATTTCAATACACATTTCTGAAATTGACCGTTCTGTATTTCTCTCGTATTCACCAATAAATGAGGCGTCAATATCCATAATGGCAGCTCCTATGTTTACAGCCTTACCCATTGATTTTTCCATTTTTTCACCACGATTGGTGAACTCCTCAATTTTTAGTAACTCCTTGAATCCTTCCAGGAAAGGCTCATAAGAAATAGCGTTTTCTCCTTGTAGTTCATCACAGTCACCATAATACCAATCCCACCCATTGTGTTCAAATAACTCTTTTGCTTCTAGTAAGCCTCGTGTTTTACCTATTCCACGGGGTCCTGATACAATCATTATATTTAATTCGGTATCAGACATAGAATTAACAATTTTATTGAAAATAGCATCTTTTGGATTCAACAACTCAGTAATGTATGGAACGTTACTAAGTAGTGTTGTGTTGCTAGATTGATTTAGGTTGTATTCATACGTTTTATTTAAATAATAACCGATGAGGTAATGAACAATTGAGAGCGGAAGAATAACAACAATACTTAATCCTAAGTTTACTATTGTAAGACCAGTCAGTATTATTGAGTTAAATAGTAACAGGGCAACAATTCCTAGTACAAGCCCATAAACTCCTTGTTTTTTTAAAGCTCTATTATTGGTGACCGAAGAAAATTGAAAATAGGATCTAGCTAATAAATCTCCAATTAATAAAGTAATTCCAATCAAAAGAAAATGTTCGGTTATTGGATAGGTATCAAACTGAATAATATAAAAAACAAATAATGGAAAGTACGTAGCATATAATGATGTATTTGCAAAATATCGGTATCCTTTTATCGTATGGAAACCGTCTAGATCCATTCTATTCACAAAGTAAAGGTTAATTACAGTTGGAACAATACTCATCCCTATTGTAATTGAGAACAACCAGAATTTTGCAGAAAATTCTTCAAAATGTTCTTCTGCACTGGGCATCAAATAGGAAATGGAATAAATTAAAATAAATGAAAAGATTAAAGGAACAATAAAACTTATTCCTACAAATTTCACCTTATCGATAAATAAATTCCATAAATCTTTAATTATGCTGTCACTACTGTCAACTATTCTCTTTAATTTTTGATTTAAAAAAGAGATGAAAGCTATTAATAGAATAGATTTAATAAGCAGTAATAGAATATAAATAATACTAAAAGAACGTTTGTCTATATTAAATCCTCTAGTAAAAATGGGCTCAGTAAACCCTTCTTGAGTATGGTATGTATAAAATTCTGATTGGACTAACCAAATAGAGTTGTCAATAACATCTAAATCATTTACATTAAAAATCCCTAGTCTATCTAGACTTAACTTTTTACATAGTAATGAGACAGCTTCTGCATCAACATTACCATTAATTAGGCTCATAGCAGTACTTTTCCCTAAAACTTCTTCTAATTCATGTTTGGGTATTATGTAGTGATTGGTTTTTTTTAAAAGAATTTGGTTTACAATTTCAAACATTTCATCATCACATGATTTTCTTACTACAATTGATGAAATATTAGTGCCTGAAATTGGACCATTTTGAACCTTTGGGTATTTAGAGTTTAAAAGTTTTTCTAGACTGGCGTCGTAAGCATACTCTATTGGGTCATCAGCAAAACCCATGTATTCTGGAAAGCCATTAAAAAAAGGAAATAATTCTATTTTGTGATTTATGTTTTGATCACAGGTTGCTAGGGTTAAATTTATTTTATTCTTAAAATCAAGTGCAAATTGATTTTCTGGATCTAGTAATAAAATAGAATCACAATAAGATTTATTTAGATTTAAGTAAAACTTACTATTATCGATTTGTCTGGTAATGTAATCTAAAGATGATACATGATTCTTAAGCCTTTTAATTTTTAGAGAATCAATTGCTGTATTAGCCCATAAAAAGTTTGATAATACTAAAAATAATAGAGTTATGATTTTTGAATTCTTCATTTAAAGATTGTAAAGGTTATAGATTGATAATCTATCAAATTAACAACTTAATTTATTGAATATTTTAATATATTGCAAAATACAACTTAAATTTATATTTAAATAATGAAGATTATATACATTGATCTAGATGGAGTAGTTGCTGATTTTGAAAAAGGCAGGAGAAATCATCCTTTATCTACTGTTACCCCTTACATTGGGAGACCAGACAAATTACCGGGAGTTTATGAGAATTTAGAGCCTATTACAGATGCTGTAGCATCTGTAAATATTCTTTTAAATCACAAAGATTTTGATGTATACTTCTTGTCTACAGCACCTTGGGATAATCCAGAGGCATGGATGCATAAAAGATTATGGATTGCTAAATTTTTTAACGAAAAATTAGTAAGAAAAAGATTGATTTTGTCTCATCATAAACACCTTTTGATTGGAGACTATTTAATTGATGATAGAAAGTTTAACGGAGCATCTGAGTTTAAAGGGGAGTGGTTACATTTTGGATCAGAAAACTTTAAAAATTGGAATGCAGTGCTAAAATATTTAAAGCTATAATTATGGTTGATACTAAAAATCAGATGATAAATGATTTAAATGCTAGTTTTATTAAAGGACACATTTACTCCCATTCAGAATTAAGGTCTTTTCTAGAATCAAATAAGCTATTTTCTGTTAAAAATGTAGCAGCCTACACCTATAATAGATGGAATAGAGGGATGACAGATATATTTCCTGTTTTAGAATGGATAAATAGAGGTAATTATAAGTTTTTAGGCCTCAATTTCGAGTATAACGGAATTGTTATACACCATCCCCAAGGAGGTATTCCTTACAAAATTGGACATTGGGAAAATGGAAAATTATTATTCTTTGGTGGATTTGATAGTTTTTCAGATTGGTGTAACTCAAAGGAAAATGGTATAAAAGTTGCAGATTTAAATTCAAAAATAGTATTTGTGTCGAGTGATGGAAAAATTACTCAGAAAAAAATATTAACAGATTCAAGAGACGATGATATTAAATTTGAGGAAGGATATTCTTTGACATTATTTGATTCTACTTTAGGAAAATTATTAAGGTTTAAAGGGGAGGGTGATACATTTGAATTTGGAAACTTCAATTATATAATTAAACAAATTAATTAATAGTTTTTATTGAAGTACATTTTTACAAAGATAATTTTGAAACACAGAGTTAGATCGCTTCATCGTGGAACCAAAGTGCAAAAATCGAGTTATCATGTTAGGATTTGTTAACTTTAAAAGTTGACAAAAAAACTTTATATTTATAAAATATAACTTTAATTTTAATACCATGGCAAATTTAACTATTTCCCTTTCTCATGATTGTAACGAGTTGGTTTTGGGGTCTAATAAACATTTTGACAAGTTGTACCACGAATTTGAAAATAAGTGGGAAAGTGTAATATCATTATTTGAAGATAAATTTTTGGTAAATAATCATGTAATTGCTGATTCTAGCGGAGTTGAAATTTATACATCAAATTTTTCTACTTTAGATGATGGTTCACCAAATTATGATAGAGCTGTATGTAGATTTTTATCAGCTCATAATCCTGAAAATGAAACAGTTGGATGGGGTACTGGACAAGATTCATTCCCTGAAGATTTTTATAGAGATTTATATGATATTTTAGCTATATATGATGAGTTTACAACATATAATTTAAGTTTTGAAGATTCTTTTCCTGCAGAACTAAATGAAAAAATAGACTTAATTAATTCTGAACCAAAAGAAGAGGGATGTGTTGGTTTTTTATGTGGACAAGTTGATGTTAATGGCGATGAGGGATATTATTCACTTTCAGTAGAACTTAATCGTGAAGGTGTTGTTTTAAACTCAGATTATTATGAATCTGCTGAGGAAGATTATTGGTAGATTAATTAATAATTATTGATTTGAATGCTAATATCAAAAAGTTTAAAAAAGGTAATATATTCATAAAAACTTACCCATTAACTTCATTAGTCTGTTCAATTCAAGAAATTGAATTAAGACTCACTCAAATTAAAAAGTATATCAATATTGGATTTAGTTTTAATATTGACTCTAAATACCTTACACTCAATTTTGAGTATATAAAATCTGGTAGACCATTTAGTATTCTAGATTTTAATTTATTAGGGAAGTATCTGGATTATATACATTCTGAAAATATGTTTCATGGTGATATACACTATAGAAATTTAATGATTAAGGATGATAGAATTGTTTTAATAGATTGGGAGCCATGTTTTATTCAAATTATAAATGGTAAAAAAATTATAAAATCTCATTCGAAGGGTATACATCCTTTGGATAAGAAAAATAAAATCATTTCGAAATTTACAGATAAAAAAGGATATCTAAATCTATTGAAGGATTTTCTTAATATTAGAGAAGAACAAAATTTTCCTAAAAATTTTTTAATAAATCACAAGTGTGAAGATATATTTGGTTTTATGACTTCTCATTTTAGTGAAAAAAAAGTACAAGAAATTAAATAGATTATCTATACATTTTACCATAAATAGTTAAGATAAAAACTCCTCGTTATTTGTAGTTCCAAATGATATATAAAAATTACTATCTATTATAAAAAAATATTTTAATGAATATTTTTTATTTATTCAACATTATAGGTTCCATTAAATATATCTTCTAATATATTATGATTATCGTTATTAACTTTTAGTACTTTACCATTATTAACAGTTTCAACAGCTTCTTTGAATAAATTTTTTATTTCATTTTCTTTTGATGTAATTTCATTAATTTCACCATAAACTTGGAAAAATTCTTTTCCCCAAGGTAATATATATGATTGTATATTTGGATCATACCTTCGAATGTTTTGAGATCCAAGCCCATCAATTACAGCTCTTTTATATTCTCTTTTATAAGATCTAAGAATAGAGAAAGTAATTATTTTAGATTTTGGTGGGTCAATTCTTATTATAGTTTTCTTATTATATTTTATTGAGCAGCCAGAAGTTGGGGTAAATATTAAATCAAAACCCTCGGCATTAAAATAATCAACCCAATACTTTAAAAACTTTTCTAAATCATTACTTATTTCAATTGCTGTTCGTTTTTTAATACCTTGTGATTTATTTTCTTCTTGACCATTTCTCATTTCTTGAATCCATCCATCAAACCCATCAAAATAAACTACATTACCCTTGTTTGTAATCGATTTAACTTCAAGGTCATCATCAACATTTGTAATTGCCGCAAATTCTAAAACCGCGGATAACCTTTCATATAGCTTTTCTTTAAAACTATTATATTTATTTACATCTTCTTTTAATTTATCATTCCAATCTTCTTTTAAATCTCTCTTACAAGATAGTTCTCTTAAAAAATTAAACAACTCTAAAATATTGAAACACTTTACTTTTAAAAAAGGATCTTTTTGACAAAAACCCCAAATAATTTGTTCCCAAGTTTCATCAGTTAATTCAGATTCTCCAACATTTTCAATATCATCTTTAATTTTACTCAAGTCAACCCCTATTTTGTTTCCAAATTTGTCATTCCAGCCTAAGTAATCTGGATTTTGAGTTAATAATCTAAAAATCTGGGGATAAGAAACTTGAATTCCCAATATAGCAAAAAGTAAAATTATGTTATCATTATCTTTTTCATTCTCTTCATCATCATCCATAATTTGGTTAATGAGACTAAAAGTATTTAAGTATCTTTTGAGGCTCCTTGGGTTATTACCTACCGTATACCTGACTATTTTTGTTATATGGTTAATACTAGTCTCATTAACTAACGCCTAAATCATCTAATTTTGTTTTTAAAAAAGTTGTAATATCATAAGCACCAACTGGCATAGTAAAAGGTACTTGTATTATTTTATCAAAAAATGATCTAAATTCTCTCTCATTTTCTTTTGTTTTTGGACCAAATTTACCTTCGAGTCCTTTAACAACTACATCGTAATCTATAGCAAGAATAAAAACACAGCTAGGAATATCAAAAATATTTTTTAGTGATTCTAAAACTTCAACTGCATCTGTAGGAGGAATTCTATCTAGATCATCAACAAAAAAAACTACTTTTTTAATTTTATTTTCACTATGCTCTATTAATTCATTAATTATGGACGCTATGAGATTTTTTATTTCTACAATTTGAGCTATATTTTTTTCTGTGAATGAATCACTTGCAGCATCCTTGATGTTAAGACCGGTTTGTTTTGCTATAACTTGATTTGCAAGTCCACTTAAAAATTTTGTTGCTTTTTTTACCTTGTCTGCAGCTACATCCTTAATGGTCCAAATATCCTTGTTTTCATCTCTGAGCTTCTCCAACATGCCGCTTAAAACAGCAGGAGTAGTTTCGCTAGCACCTTTAAATAAGCTGTACTCCCATGTGTTTACCCAAGAGGTAGCAATTTCTCTTTTCTCTCCATCCTTATTAAAGTTTTCGAGAAGCAAAGACATTAAGGAAGTTTTTCCTGTTCCCCATTCACCCTGAAGTCCTATAGTTATTGGAGTATCACTATTCCTTATAAACTTCGAGAGGGAGTTGGCGTATTTTTGAATATTTAATGAGTCTTGTTCAAGTCTTGCTATGGGTTTGTCTGTAATTGATGCCATATTATTTTTTGATTATGATGTCAGCATTGCCAATTACATCTGAAAAACTTTTGGCAAATTCTTTTTGTGCTTTTTCCATGTCTCTTTCAAAATCTTTTTGTAATCGCTCTAATTTATCAATGGCTCTTTTAAGTTTGCTTTGATCACTTGATTTAAACTTATATTCATGACCTTTACTTGATTTCAAAGAACTTTTTCTTACTATATCTCCGTATGTAGTTTTAATGGCTCTACCACCTCCAGGGCAGGCTATTTCTGTTTTTTCTTTATTTAAATTCATACTATTTAATTTATTAGATTTCTAATTATTTTAATTGTTTTTTATAGAGAGGATTCATTAGAAAATAAATTTCCAATAGAGTAAAAAAGGGGATTAGAATTCTAAAATAATTTTTTGAATTGTATTTTTCAGAAATTCAATTTAATCAAATATAGAAAAATTATAGCACATTTGATTTTTCAATTTAAATACCAAAAATTATCCTTAAAGTTAATACCAATAAATTATTTTCAAAAATAATATTTGGGGGCAAAAAGAGTAAAGTCGGATTATTTTAGGTATATTTAGTTTTATGACTTCTCATTTTAGTGAAAAAACAGTACAAGAAATTTAACAGCTTATGCTTAATGGTTTATGAGCAAAAAAAAGAAACAAAACAGAAAAATCAGAAATAGGTATGGAACTTCAACCTTAAAAGAATTAATTGACAAAGGTGAGTTATCTAAGTTTTATCATTTAAGTGATGGAAATTATATTGGAGGTTTAACAATGCCAAAAGAAAAATCAGATTATTGGAAGCAGAAAGATGAAAAGCCAAGCTCATATCTAATAAAAAGAAATAACTCTTTTAGAGATTTAAAAAAAAATAATTCCAGGAAAAAAGGGTATTTCGAAATTACTATCAGTAAAAATAAAAGAAATCCATCTTCCCATAAATTAAAAGTGCATGATATTATTTATGTAGCAGAAACAAGTGGAGGTATTTATGCAAAAGGTGAAGTTATAAAAACTTTTTCCGTTCATGTATTTAGCACAATTGAAGAGGTGTTAGATTATTCTAAACAATTCAAAGATGATTCATATTGGTTAAGTAAAATAAGATTATTCAAAGATAAGCTCTCTTCTGATCCTAATTATAAGTTAAGATGTCATCAATATTTCATAAATCAAAAGTTACTCAAAAGAACAATTCCTTATAATGGTCCATTAAAAGAGTATGATGCTTCAATTAAACGTGGTTTAGCAAGTATCTTTTTTGAGTTAAAAGAAAAGGATGTGAAATATTTA
>Ga0228677_1000364_pt1 | contig 8137 bp, 4 predicted proteins | sample 58D_rmetaG_FD_182787 | JGI IMG/M metagenome (GOLD analysis project Ga0228677, IMG submission 182787) | Seawater microbial communities from Monterey Bay, California, United States - 58D_r | ecosystem: Environmental > Aquatic > Marine > Coastal | place: USA: California | collected 2016-11-04 | reverse complement strand
ATTTGACCCAAACTACCTGCATCACAAGGAACCTGGCCTGCTATTTGGATGTTAGGGTCAAATCATCCAACTGTGGGATGGCCATCCTCAGGAGAAATAGACATTATGGAACAACGTGGTGACGATAAGGCTAGAGTATTAGGAACTACCCACTGGTTTAATACTGCTGGAGGCAATAATGCGAGTTATGGAGAAAGTACCACTGTTGAAAATGCTTCTACTGAATTTCATTTATATACTGTTGAATGGTCTGAAAGTGCTGTAAAAATATATCTTGACGATATTCAGTATTATGAATTAACAAATTCTGCAGATTTACCGTTTAATTCAGACTTTTATTTGATACTTAATGTTGCTATGGGGGGAACTCTTGGTGGAGATATAGATCCTGGATTTACAGAGGATACAATGGAAATTGATTATATTAAAGTATTCCAATAAGAGCTGATTAATGTAAGCACTTTAATTAACTATAGATTAAAAAAGAGAGTTCTAAATATTTTAGGACTCTCTTTTTTACAAATACATCATAAATTAATTTTTAAAATTATATAATTACAGGAATATCCTATTAGCAATAACTCAGTGTATTACAATATTGCGATTAATTTAATCAAACTATACAATTAATTGATATACCTATACAAAACTACAACAATAGCTGTTTTTTTTGATTTTTAAGAGCCCTTTGACTAGTTATTTCCCCGGAAAAGAAAAGAGCTAGAAATAGAAAAAACAAAAAACATACTTTTTAATAATTCTGTATGATTTTTGTCGAGGTTTTAATTAGGGTAAAATGAAATCTTACTATTAAATTAGCAATTGATGAATTTTTTAAAAATTTTTGTACTTAAGAAGTGATATCTAATTTCTCAAACATAAAAATAATTCAATTTTTTACCCTGCTTTCTATTAGCATGTTATTGTCTTTTTGTCAAACTCATGAAGTTTTGGTAAAATCAAATGAGTCTGGAAATGTGTTGATTGTTAATGGTGAAAAATTTATAATTAATGGAATGAATTGGGATATGATTCTAATTGGAAAGGATGCTGTTAGTGCTAATTTTTGGAAGAGTTCAGATGAAATCATAAAATTAGGGCTAGACCATGAAATGTCTCTATTAAAAGACATGAATATCAACACTATTCGCCATTATTCTGATATCCCTGCCAAATGGGTTCAATATATCTATGAAAATTATGGGATTTATACCATGATCAATCATTCTTTTGGAAGGTATGGTATGACTGTAGATGAAAAATGGAATCCAATCACAGATTACTCAAATTCTAAGATGCAAGAGATTTTATTGTCAGAAATAGAAACAATGGTTAGTGATTACAAAAACACTCCTGGCCTTTTATTGTATTTACTTGGAAATGAAAATAACTATGGACTTTTTTGGTCTGGAGCAGAGACAGAAGATTTTCCAGAAGAAGAGTCAAAGAAAAAAGCTGTTGGAGAAAAATATGGAAGACCCATGTACAAGCTTATGAACATGGCTGCTAAAAAAATTAAAGAATTAGACTCAAATCATCCGGTGGCTATATGTAATGGAGATGATTTATTTATTGACCTCGTAGCAGAGGAATGCAAAGACATTGATATTTTTGGAGTTAATTCCTACAGAGGGGCTTCTTTTACCAATCTATTTAAAACAGTAAAAGAAACGTTAAATAAACCCCTTCTATTTACTGAGTTTGGTGCAGATGCCTATAACTCACTTAATTCTAAAGAAGATCAGAGAACTCAGGCAAATTATCTCTTAAAGAACTGGAAAGAAATTTATGAAAATTCCGCAGGCATGGGAAAGTATGAAAATACTATTGGTGGTTTTACTTTTCAATTTAGTGATGGTTGGTGGAAATATGATTTTGATCATAGAAAGAATGTTAGTAAACATGATACTGTTGCAACTTGGGCTAATGGAGGGTACTCAGAAGATCTTGAAGAAGGGAAAAATAATATGAATGAAGAATGGTTTGGGATTTGTGCCAAAGGGCCAACTAACAATAACGGTCTCTATACTTTATATCCTAGAACTGCTTATTATGTGTTGAAACAAGTACATAAATTTAATCCTTTCAATAAAAATAGTAATCTTGATTCCCTTAAAGGATATTTTAACAACATTAACATAATTAAGGCTGATATTAAAGGAGCGCTCAATATGAAAAATCTTGAGCGTGTAAATAAAAGTAAGGATTCAGTCGTTCATGCTCTTTGGGAGAAGGCTACAAAACCAGTATTTAACATTGCTTTTGATCAAAATCCAATACTATTAAAATTTAACTCTTTCAATGGTTCATCTTTTAAATTAAGTAATATCAACCCAGAGTCTGAAAGAAATACTTCAACAAATACGTTTGGTGTATTTACAAATTCAGGTAATGCATGGGAAGGAAATTATTTAGATCTAAAATCTTCAATTGACTTAAAAAAAGGGGCTGCAATAAAATTACATTTACATTCCAATACGCCTATAGAAATACTGCTCAAATTAGAAGATTTTGATGGAGAAAATAGTTCAATAGAAAGTTCAACATTTCATTCTGGAAATGGGTGGGAAGAATTAAAATTTACTTTTTCTTCCTCTAAAAAATACAATAGATTGGTCGTTTTTTTTGATGGTCCAGGCAATACCACTGGAGATTTTTATATAGAAAACATAATCCAATCAAACTCAAAAATTAAATTAAAAAAATAAAGTGTTATATCAATGAGTAACAAAATAAATACATTAACAAAGGAGACGTCTTTTACCAGTAAAGAAGTTAAGTTAAAGTCTCTAACTATAGATAATGAAAACTATTATCAGATTTCAAATAATGATGCTATGCGTCCTTTCTTTATGAGTATTGTAAGTGATTCTAATCATTGGATGTTTATCTCAAGTAATGGAGGTCTTACAGCAGGTAGAAAAAATTCTGAATATGCATTATTCCCCTATTACACAGACGATAAAATTACAGAATCTGCAGACATAACAGGAAATAAATCAATCTTTAGAATATATAAAAATAATCAAGAATTTAAGTGGGAGCCCCTTGCTGTCAGATCTTTAGGGAGCTATTCAACTACCCAAAATTTGTATAAAAATAGGTGTGGAAATAAAATCATATTTGAGGAAGTTAACCATGATTTAGAATTGACCTATAGATACCAATGGAGTTCTAGTAATGCTTTTGGTTTTGTCAAAAAATCTAAACTTATCAATACCGGAAAAGAAGCTGTAAAAGTTAGTTTACTAGATGGTATTCAAAATATTATGCCTGCTAGTATTGGAAGTGATGAGCAAAATCAATCCAGTAACCTTGTGGATGCATATAAACGAAATGAACTAGAAGAAGCTACTGGTTTAGGAATTTTTGCATTAAGCGCAATACTTGTAGACAAAGCTGAAGCAAGTGAAGCTCTAAAAGCTAATGTTGTATGGTCAATAGGGTTAAATTCTCCTAAATATCTTCTATCCTCTCTTCAGTTAAATAATTTTAGATTAGGAAACGAAGTACAACAAGAGGTAGATGTTAAAGCAGAAAAAGGAGCTTACTTTTTAAATTCAGACATTATACTAGAAAAAGAATCTGCTAAAGAATGGATGATTATTGCCAATGTCAATCAAAATCATTCCAATATTGCAAAATTATCAAAACAAATTAGAGAGGATTCCTCTTTGATTGATAAAGTTAATAATGATATAAATCTTGGAACAAAACGTTTGGTAGAGTTAAATTCTGCATCAGATGCAATTCAAGTTACTTCAGATAATTTAAAGGATACACGTCATTTTGCAAATACACTTTTCAACATTATGCGTGGTGGTATTTTTGACAATAATTATCAAATAGAAAAGTGGGATTTTAAAAACTATTTAGAACAAGCAAATACCAAGGTTGCATTTACATCAGAAAGTATTATAGAGAGTCTTCCTGAAGTTTTTTCACTTTCTAAACTTCAAGAAATAGCATATAACAATGAAGATAAAAACTTTAGACGTCTTTGTTTAGAGTATATGCCGTTAAAGTTTAGTAGACGTCACGGAGATCCAAGTAGACCTTGGAATAAATTTTCAATTAACACAAGAAATGAAAATGATGGCTCCAAAATACTAGATTATGAAGGAAACTGGAGAGATATTTTTCAAAACTGGGAAGCCTTAGCACATTCATATCCAGAATTTATTGAAAGTATGATTCATAAATTTTTAAATGCTACTACTTTTGATGGGTATAACCCTTACCGAGTAACAAAAGGTGGTTTTGATTGGGAAACTATAGAGCCAGATGACCCTTGGTCTTATATAGGGTACTGGGGTGACCATCAAATTATTTACCTATTAAAATTTTTAGAGTTTATAAAAAATCATAATCCAGGAAGATTAGAGAGTTTCTTCACTAAGAATCTTTTTGTATATGCAAATGTCCCCTACAAAATTAAATCTTATGAAGAGCTGCTTAGCAATCCAAAAGACACAATAATTTTTGACCAACAACTAGATACTAAAATTCGTGAGGAAAGAGCAACTTTAGGAGCTGACGGGGCATTATTAAGAGATGAACACCGCTTTATCGTAAAAGCAAATTTTATAGAAAAAATCCTAGCTACTTCCTTAGCAAAATTATCCAATTTTATTCCTGAAGGAGGTATTTGGATGAACACTCAAAGACCTGAATGGAATGACGCCAATAATGCTCTTGTTGGAAATGGAGTTTCAATGGTAACGTTATATTATTTAAATCGATTTTTCAATTTCTTTGAAGAATTATTAGAGAGTACGTCAACTTGTGAGGTTGAAGTTTCAAACGAAATTTTAGATTTTTTCAACAAAGTACTCAGTACATTTGAAAAAAATATCGAATTATTATCGTCTTCAATCAATGATATTGATAAAAAAAGAATTTTAGATGCTTTAGGGCAAGCAGGAGATGATTACCGAACGCAAATTTATACCCAAGCGTTCTCTGGAAGAAAATCAAAACTTTCATTTGATAAATTAAAAAAATTCATAAGTCTAAGTAAATCATATTTAGAGCACTCTATAAAAGCAAATAAACGTTCAGACAACTTATATCACGCCTATAATTTAATGACCGTAAATTCAGATAATAGTATCTCTATAAGCTACTTAAGTGAAATGCTAGAAGGTCAGGTTGCTGTTTTAAGTTCTGGCTATTTAAATGGTGAAGAAACATTAAATGTATTAAACGCTCTTAAACAAAGTAAACTTTTTAGAAAAGACCAATACAGTTATTTACTGTATACTTTCAAAGAACTTAAAGGATTCTTAGATAGAAATACAATTTCTGAAGATGCAGTTTTATCCTCAAAGTTATTCCAGGAGATGTTAAAAGATAATTCAGTTGAAATTATTGAAAGAGATATAAATGGTGAATACCACTTTAACGGAAACTTTAAAAACGCAAATGATGTAGCTAAGGCTTTAGAAAAACTATCGAACACTAAATATAGTAGTCTATTAGCCTCTGAAACCCCAAAAGTTCTTCAGGCTTTTGAAGACGTTTTTAATCACAAAGCTTTTACAGGAAGATCTGGTACATTTTACGGATATGAGGGATTAGGTTCTATTTATTGGCATATGGTTTCAAAATTATTGTTAGCTGTTCAGGAATCTTGTTTACAGGCCATATCAAATGGAGAGGATGAGGTAATGATAGGCCAATTGCTTGAACACTTCTATGAAATAAATGAAGGTATAGGAGTGCATAAGTCTCCAGAGCTATATGGGGCTTTCCCAACAGATCCTTACTCACACACCCCAGGTGGTAAAGGTGCTCAACAACCAGGAATGACTGGGCAAGTAAAAGAAGATGTAATTTCAAGATTTGGAGAATTAGGTGTTTTTGTTAAATATGGAAAACTATATTTTAATCCTTGTTTACTCAGAAAAGAAGAATTTATTTCTAAAGAAACAACTTTTGAATATTTAAGTCTCTTTAATGGAAGTCAAAACATTGTAATTCCTGTTAATTCACTTGCGTTTACATATTGTCAAGTCCCTATTATTTATCATATCTCTGATAAAAATTGGATGGAAATTACCTTTAAAGATGGAACCTCTTGCCAAATTGATTCATTAGTTGTAGATCAAAAAACAAGTGAAAAAATATTTAAAAGAACTGGAGATGTTGTTCAGATTAAAGCGTATATAAATGACACATATTTAAAATAGGAAAATAAAGTCGATGAGGTTAAAGTTTTATCTATACACAATAGCTATTTCATCTATAATGTCATCTTGTAGTAATGATAAAATAAACAAAGAATTACAACAAAACCCTAAACAGAAGAGACAATTGACAGCAAAAGAAATATTAGGAAACCCAGATTATTTAGCAATTTCATATGGTGGATATAGAAAATCTACTAGAGGAATTCAGCCAACAATAGCAGAGATAAAAGAGGACATGAATATTCTTCATGCTATGAAAATAAGAATTCTAAGGACCTATAATGTTCAACTAGCTCAAGCTGAAACAATTCTGAAAGCCATACAGGAACTGAAAAATGAAAACCCTTCTTTTGAAATGTATGTAATGTTGGGGGCTTGGATAGACTGTAAAAATGCTTGGACAAATCAACCTGTAAATCACCAACTTGAGAGTGACCAAAACGAGGGTGAAATAGCCAGAGCTGTTTTATTAGCTAATAAATACCCTAGTATTGTGAAAATTATTGCTGTTGGGAATGAGGCTATGGTAAAATGGGCAACAAGTTATTACGTACAACCATCAGTAATACTTAAATGGGTGTCACATCTTCAAGACTTAAAAAAGGAAAATAAGCTTCCAAAAAATCTTTGGATTACCAGTTCGGATAATTTTGCTTCTTGGGGTGGCGGCAGTGATGAATATCACACAGAAGATTTAAATAAACTTATTCAAGAGGTCGATTATATTTCAATGCATACCTACCCTATGCATGACACACATTACAACCCTGTATTTTGGTATACTAATCATGAAAAACCTAATATAGAAAAGGTAAATAATATTATGTTGCGTTCAAAAGACTATGCTGTCTCACAATATGAAAGTGTAGTTAATTACGTAAAAAGTCTAGGAATAAAAAAACCTATACATATTGGAGAAACAGGCTGGGCTTCGTTTTCAAACGGACTTTATGGTAATAAGGGAAGTAAAGCAACTGATGAATATAAGGAGGCTTTGTTTTATAAACATATGAGAGAATGGACTGCTAAAGCTGGAATCTCATGTTTCTATTTTGAAGCTTTTGATGAGATTTGGAAAGATGCTCCAAATCCAGGGGGTTCAGAAAATCACTTTGGTTTATTTACAGTTGATGGAAAAGCCAAATATGCTTTGTGGAATCTAGTTGATAACGGAACTTTCAAAGGTTTGGGGAGGAGCAAAAAACCAATTACAAAAACATATAACGGAAATAAAGACAGTTTACTTTTAGAAGTGCATGTCCCTCCTTTCAAAAAAAACATCAACACTTTATAAAATACACAGTGAAATGAAATTAATTAGGATATACTTTTTTTTAACATTAATATTTATGAGTGTTTTCTCTTGTACATCAGAAAAATCTTTATCGGTAAAGGTTATAGAAACTTCAAAAAATGGAAATAAATTAAGTCAGATAACAAGCTTTACTGAGACTAGTGAAATTTCTTCTATTCGTATTAACCCAGAAATAACATATCAAAAAATTACAGGATTTGGCGGTTCTTTTACGGAAGCATCAGCTCACTTGTTAAATAATTTAAGCTCTAAAAATAGAAATTCGATTTTGAAAGCTTATTTTTCAAAAGAAGGTGCAAATTATTCACTCACAAGAACTCACATGAACTCATGTGATTTTTCACTATCAAATTATTCATATTCTCCTGTTGAGAATGATATAGAGCTTGAGCATTTTTCTGTCGAAGAAGACAAAGACGATCTTATTCCAATGATTAAAGACGCCTTGAAAATTTCAGAAGATGGCTTCAAAATCATAGCATCACCATGGTCTGCTGCACCTTGGATGAAAGACAATAATAATTGGGTTGGAGGTAAATTACTTCATAAATACTATGATACTTGGGCGTTATTTTTCTCAAAATACTTAACCGCTTACAAAACTGAAGGTGTTGATATATGGGGTTTTACA
>Ga0228677_1000348_pt1 | contig 8357 bp, 6 predicted proteins | sample 58D_rmetaG_FD_182787 | JGI IMG/M metagenome (GOLD analysis project Ga0228677, IMG submission 182787) | Seawater microbial communities from Monterey Bay, California, United States - 58D_r | ecosystem: Environmental > Aquatic > Marine > Coastal | place: USA: California | collected 2016-11-04 | reverse complement strand
TGATTATTGATGACTATAAATATAATAAAATAAATTGTTATAAATAATGGAATGGTAGATACAATATGATGTATTATTGCTCTTGTTAAAGTTAAATATTGACCATTTTCCTGAACCATAACTATACCACAAATTCTTTGGCCAATTGTGGCGCACCAACTTGACGAGTGAAAATAAACATAATAGAAAGATCCAAGTAAAGCAAAGATTATGATAAATATTAAAAGTATTTTAAATGCTTCATGTCTTAGAAAAATTTTTATCGCATCACCTAATTTTTCTATATTTTCTGTTTTTACCAATAAATCTTCAATTACTAGCAATAGATCTTCTCTATAAAAACTAATTATTAATGATAAAATTATTAATCTAATAAAAAGAGAGGCAAATATATCTATAAAACCAGCCAACATCTTTTGAAATAAAATGGTCATTATTATAAATAATTTATATAGCTAATTAAATTGGCTATAGGTTAAATCATAAAGATATTTGTTAGATGTAGCAATTATTGTGCCATCTGAATTAATATCAAGTTTCTTACCATTCCAATCAGTGATTACACCTCCCGCTGCTTCAATGATTGGAACAAGAGCTAAAAAGTCAAAATTATTTAAACCATGTTCAATAATAATATCAACAAAACCATGGGCCAATAAAGCAAAATGATAACAATCGCCAGAATATATTGCACCACCTTGATGTTGATATTTGGTTTGGCTGGTAATTTTTTCTATTTTTTCTTTAATTTCACCTGTAAAAAAGAATGGTTATTGAGTGCAAAAAACTGCCTCAGAAATTGATTTACAATTTCTAGTTTTAATAATTTGATCATTAAAATAGCTATTTTTTCCTGAAATTCCCCACCATCTTTCATTATTAATTGGTTGATTAATAATTCCTAAAATTGGTTTATTTTTATAAGTAAGAGCAATTAAAGTGCCAAAAATTGGCTTACCAATTGCAAAGGATATCGTTCCATCAATAGGATCTATCACCCATTTATAATCTGATGCAATATTATTATCACCTAATTCTTCACCAACTATGCCGTGATTTGGATATTTTTTGGTAATTTCCTCTCTAATAATAGTTTCAATTTCTCTATCGGCGTGAGTCACTGGAGAATGATCATCTTTTTTTACCTCTCCTAAATTACAGCGAAAATATTTTTTGGCAATTATTTCCGAAATATCAGCTAAATGATGAGAAAAATCTATTAATTCTTGATTTATCATAATTCTCTCAGGCAATTAGTAATTAATGTTTCAAGAGTGATATCTGGATTTTCTTTCACTTTATTATTAGCAATTTTATAGATAGCAGATCTTTTATAGCCAAGATTTTCAAGAGCAGAAATGGTATCAGTAATAATCTGACTATTATTGATATTATTATTGGAATTATTATCGTCAGAAATTTCAAAATTATAATCTAATTTTTTAATAGAATCTTTTAAATCAATTAAAATTTTTGATGCTAATTTTGGCCCAATTCCAGAAATAGCAGTAAAAACCGCTTTATCATCGCTATTAATGGCAGCAATAATTTCTTCTATAGTGGCGAAGCTAAGAATTTTGATGGCAATTTTGCTACTTACGCCATTAATTTTACAAAATATATTAAAAAGACTCTGTTCTTCAATTGAAGCAAAGCCATAAAGATGGATATAATCTTCTCTAACAACAGTTTCAATATAAAAACTTTGATTATTTTCATTAGAACTTCTCAGCTGATCAAGATTTTTTTTTGAGGTAAATATTTTATAGCCTACAAAATTAACATCTAAAATTATAGAATCTTCAAAAATATCATCAATTTTACCAGTTAATTTTGCAAACATTTAGTTATTTTATTGCGATTCCACCAAAATCTTTGATTTTGGCGGGGACTCTTCAGAGGTTCCTCAAAAGAGAATCAAAATTGCAAATATCAATCTAAGCAACAGCTGCCCCCTTCTTCTCTATTTTTTTCCTAAGATTTTTAGTAGCTTTAACCATATTTTCAAGAGCAGGCTTAACCTCATCCCAATTTCTAGTTTTTAAACCGCAATCTGGATTACTCCAAATCTGATCCTTATCAAGAACATCTAAAGCTTTTTCTAATAAATGCTCCATTTCCTCAGTTTTTGGAATTCTAGGACTATGAATATCATAAACACCAGGTCCAACTTCATTTGGATATTTAAATTCTACAAAAGCATCTAATAATTCCATCGCTGATCTTGAAGTTTCAATTGAAATAACGTCAGCGTCCATATTAGCAATAGCATCAATAATATCATTAAATTCAGAATAGCACATATGAGTGTGAATCTGAGTTGTATCCTTAATACCAGAAGAAGAAATTTTAAAGCAATCAACCGCCCATTTTAAATAAGCAGCATGATCTTCTTGGCGAAGTGGCATAGCTTCTCTAAAGGCCGGCTCATCAATTTGAATAATATCAATTCCAGCTTTTTCAAGATCTCTCACCTCATCACGAATGGCCAGTGAAATTTGTTTACAAGTCTCACTAACTGCTTGATCATCTCTAACAAAAGACCATTTTAACATAGTCACTGGACCAGTTAACATAGCCTTAACCTTCTTGTCAGTTAAATCTTGAGCAAAAGAAGACCATCTAACAGTCATTGGCTCTGGTCTTGAAACATCACCAAAAATAACTGGTGGTTTAACACATCTGGAACCATAGCTTTGCACCCAACCATTTTTGGTAAAGGCGTAACCATTTAATTGCTCACCAAAATATTCTACCATGTCATTTCTTTCATACTCACCATGAACTAAAACATCGATATCAATATCTTCTTGCCATTTAATAGCTTGTTTAGTTTCTTCTTCCAAGAATTTTTAATATTCTTCTAAAGAAATTTCATGTTTTTTGAATTTTGAACGATATTGCCTAACTTCTGTAGTTTGAGGGAATGAACCAATAGTAGTTGTTGGAAAAAGTGGGAAATTATAATATTGTTTCTGAATTTTATTTCTAGTAGTAAAATCAGAATCTCTATCAGCATTTTTCAGGTCAAAATTCTTTACTCTTTCCTTAACTTCAACATTATGGATTAATTTTGAACCATCTCTTGAAGTGATTGCATCGCAATTTTCTTCAATTTCTGCCTTATATTTATCTTCACCTTCATTAGCAATTTTAGTTAAAAGACTAACTTCATGTAATTTTTGTTTACCAAAAGCTAACCAAGATTTTAATTCTGGACGCAAATTATCTTCAACATCCAAATCAACTGGCACATGAAGTAAAGAACATGAAGGGGCGATAATAATATTATCTGAAGCAATATTTTTTTGAGTTTTATGAATTTGAGAAATCAATTTTTTAATGTCAGATTTCCAAATGTTACAACCATTAACCAAACCTAAAGATATAGTTTTATCTTTAGGGAAATTATGTAAAATTTGATCCAAAGCAAGCTCTGATTTAGTCAGGTCAAAATGTAAACCAGCAACTGGCAATTCCAAAGCAAATTTTAAATTATCTCTAAGGTCAGAAAAATAAGTTGTAGCCATTAATTTAGCATCAGAGATTTTTGCCAAATATTCATAAGATTTTTTATAAATATTTTTTAATTCATCAGTTAAATTTTCAGTAGCTAAAAATGGTTCATCAATTTGAATCCACTCAGCACCATTTTCAACTAATTTAGTAATAATTTCTTGATAAGTCGTAAGTAAATTATCCAAAAGGTCAAATTGATTAACACCATCATAAGATTTACCAAGTAAAAGGAAAGAAACGGGCCCAATAATTACTGGACGAGTATCAATCCCAAGATTTTTAGCTTCTAAATATTGATCAATAATTTTACTAAAAGAAAATTGAAATTTAGTGTCCTTAGTAAATTCTGGAACGATATAATGATAATTTGTGTCAAACCATTTAGTCATTTCCATGGCCACAACATCTTTTACACCATCTTGGCGACCACGAGCCATAGAAAAATATAAATCCAAATCAATCTCTTCTCCAGCCTTATGATCATATCTTTTTGGTACAGCGCCAACAGTTGCAATCATATCTAGAATTTGATCATAAAAAGAAAAATCATTAGATGGGATAAAATCAATATTTGCCTCCTTTTGTAATTCCCAATGAGTTTTTCTTAATGTTTTTGCTACTTTTTGCAATTCATCTTCTGTAATTGCTTTTTTCCAATATTTTTCAACTGCTTTTTTTAATTCACGATTTAATCCAACTCTTGAAAAACCCAAATTTGCTGATTTTACCATTATTTAATTAATTTTAATTGCTATAGAATCCGAACAATCAATTCTATTTTACCTTATTAAAAAAACAAGAATATTCGCCAGTATGACAAGCGCCATTTTTTTGATCGACTAAAACTAAAATTGCATCTTCATCGCAATCATAGCGAAATTCAATTAATTTTTGGAAATTTCCTGAAGTTTCACCTTTAAGCCAAATTTCTTTTCGTGATCTTGACCAATAATGAACTAGTTTTTTCTCTAAAGTTAATTTAATAGCCTCCTCATTCATCCAAGCCAGCATCAAAACTGTTTTATTGTCAAATTGTTGGGTAATGACCGGAATTAAACCTTGATCATTGAATTTTAGGTTGTGTAACATGATATAAAAATAAATTAATATGAAACATAATATGAATTATATTTTCAATAAAATAATCATCATAGGTTTAGGACTAATTGGCGGGTCATTAGCCATGGCTATTCGTCAAAAAAACCTAGCTAAAGAAATTTTGGCCTATAATAGAAGTAAAAGCCCCATAAATTTTGCCATTAAAAATCAAATCATTGATGGGGAATTTAATTTTGATCAAGATTTAAATAAGGATGATTTAATTATTATTGCCACGCCACTTCTGGCCTATGAAGAGATTTTTCAAAAAATTAGGGAAAATAATTATCAAACATTAATCACCGATATTGGTTCAATAAAATTATATCCTGAAGAATTATATCAAAAAATTTTCCATGACAATAATAATTTTATTCCAGCACACCCAATTGCTGGCAAAGAATCTTCCGGAATAGAAAATGCAGCAGCAGATCTATTTTTTGATAAAAAGCTAATTTTAACAAAATTTTGTCAGAATCACAAAAATATCCAAAAAATTACTAATTTTTGGCAGGAAATTGGCTCAGAAATCACCATTTTAGATGCTAAAACTCATGATAAAATATTCTGTTTAGTTTCGCATTTACCGCAATATATTTCTTTTAAATTTAAGGCAAAAAGGCAGAAAAATTTACCAGAAATTTTACAAAAGCATCTAAGGATTGAAAATTCTAATTCAGAAATTTGGCAAGAGATTTTTGCTTTAAATCAAGAAAATCTTGATCAATATTATCAAATTTTCCAGAAAAATTATCAAAAATTAAATTCAAACCCCTCTAAAAGGGAGCAAAAATTGCTAGAGCAATTTTGGCAGAAATTAAATTTATCAAAAGAATATCGGGATTTAGCCATTCAAAGATTAAAAATTGTTATGGCTTTTTTACAAATAAAAGATCTATCAGATTATCAGGAATTTGCCGGTAGTGGCTTTAAGGATTTTACAGAAATTTTAAATTAGCTGGCTATCAAGCCACTTTTATAAAATTTCTTGCAATTGGCCAAAAAATATGCTAGAATGGGGTTTGGTGGCAATAATTGCCTGAGATTTATTAATTATATATTTTAAGATTATTATGTGGTTGGGAGGACGAAAAGATTTAGCAGAGGCTTTAAAGGTCTATAGCGAAGATTACTCTGCAAAAGGTTTAGCAAAGGCTTTAAAGGTCTATAGCGAAGATTACTCTGCAAAAGATTTAGCAGAGGCTTTAAAGGTCTATAGGAAAGATTACTCTGCAAAAGATTTAGCAGGCGTATTAGTAGTAGAATGTTTAGCAGAGGCTTTAAAGGCCTGTGAGGCAGATCACTCTGCAAAAAATTTAGCAGGCGAATTAGTAGGGGAATTACCAGAATTAGATCCACAATTAGATGGAATAGGTTTAGCAGAGGCTTCAAAGGCCTATGATGCAGATTATTTAGCACGCTTATTAGTAGAGAAATTTCCAAAACTAGATCCAAGATTAAATGGAATAGCTTTAGCAGAGGCTTTAAAGGTCTATAGGGAAGATTATTCTGCAAAAGATTTAGCACACGTATTAGTAGAGAAATTTCCAAAATTAGATCCAAGATTAAAAGGAGAAGGTTTAGCAGAGGCTTTAAAGGCCTATAATCCATATTATTCTGCAGAAGATTTAGCAGGCGCATTATTAGGGAAATTTCCAGAATCACGTTTATCAATATTGGGACTTCAAAAATTAAAAGGAGAAGATTTAGCAAAGGCTTTCAAGGTCTATAGGGAAAATTATTCTGCAAAAGATTTAGCACACGCATTAGTAGGGCAATTTCCAGAATTAAAAGGAGAAGGTTTAGCAGAGGCTTTAAAGGTCTATAAGAAAGATTATTCTGCAGAAGATTTAGCACACGCATTAGTAAGGCAATTTCCAGAATTAAAAGAAGAAGATTTAGCAAATGTTTTAAAGGTCTATAATCCAGGTTATTCTGCAAAAGATTTAGCACACGCATTATTAGGGGAATTTCCAGAATCACCTTTACTAATATCGGGACTTCCCAAAGAATTAGATGGAGAAGGTTTAGCAGAGGCTTTAAAGGTCTATAAGAAAGATTATTCTGCAGAAGATTTAGCAGACGCATTAGTATGGGGATTTCTAGAATTAGATGGAGAAGGTTTAGCAAAGGATTTATTAGCAAAGGCTTTAAAGGTCAATAATCCAGATTATTCTGCAGAAGATTTAGCGGAAGGTTTAGCAAAGGCTTTAAAGGTCTATAGGGAAGATTATTCTGCAAAAGATTTAGCACACGTATTAGTAGAGAAATTTGAAGAATTAGATGGAGAAGATTTAGCAAATGTTTTAAAGGTCTATAATCCAGGTTATTCTGCAAAAGATTTAGCAGAGGCTTTAAAGGTCTATAGCGAAGATTACTCTGCAAAAGATTTAGCAGGCGCATTAGTAGGGCAATTTCCAGGATTAGATCCACAATTAGATCCAAAAATAGATGACAAAGGTTTATTAGCAGAGGCTTTAAAGGCCTATAATCCAGGTTATTCTGCAGAAGATTTAGCACACGCATTAGTAGGGCAATTTCCAGAATTAAAAGGAGAAGGTTTAGCAGAGGTTTTAAAGTTCTATAATCCAAATTATTCTGCAGAAGATTTAGCACACGTATTAGTAGAGAAATTTCCAAAATTAGATCCAAGATTAAAAGGAGAAGGTTTAGCAGAGGCTTTAAAGGCCTATAATCCAAATTATTCTGCAGAAGATTTAGTACACGCATTAGTAAGGCAATTTCCAGAATTAAAAGAAGAAGATTTAGCAAATGTTTTAAAGGTCTATAATCCAGGTTATTCTGCAAAAGATTTAGCACACGCATTAGTAGGGCAATTTCCAGAATTAAAAGGAGAAGATTTAGCAAATGTTTTAAAGGTCTATAAGGAAGATTACTCTGCAAAAGATTTAGCAGAAGGTTTAGCAAAGGCTTTAAAGGCCCATAAGGCAGATTCTGCAAAAGATTTAGCAGAAGGTTTAGCAAAGGTTTTAAAGGCCTATAAGGCAGATCACCCTGTAAAAGATTTAGCAGACGTATTAGCACTAGAGTTCGGCAAAATGGGTGTTCAGGATCGTATATCTATGTTACAATCTGCTTTTCCAGATAAATTAAGGGAAATATTGGAAGATTTAATGAAGCCGAAATTATCACCTTTATCAAGAGCTGAAATGATAAAAAATGTTGATATAGATGATCAAGATCTGTATCAATTAGTAAAGGTAATAATAAACAAACAAAGTGACCAATTAGAATTAGTTGCAGAGGCAATTGCAACAGTTAAACCACATTTAGAAACAAACACATTGTTAGAAGCAATATTCAGAAGTTTTTCAAAAAACCCAGAAGACACATCTGTTAAAACTTATGAGAAACAAGAGAGTAAAATTATAATATGTGCAATAGCTATAGAAAAAGCTAAAGCAAAAGCAGTAGAAAAAGAACCACCAACCAAAGAATATTTAACAAAAGTAGCATTGCAATTTTTCAAACATAAAAAATTATATATGGATGATGATTTTATAAATAAAAAAAAATTAACATCTATAATTAAGTTATTACAATCAAATATTGATATTGGACGTGATTTGTCATCAAGTAAAAGTTATGAATCAGTTAGACGTGAGGCAGATAGTTTAATTTCTTTTAGAAAGAATGAAGGGTGTGAAGTTACTGACATTCTGACAGCTGAAATAATGAAAGATATGAGTACTCATAATTCAACAACAGAAAAAATAGTT
>Ga0228677_1000341_pt1 | contig 8465 bp, 10 predicted proteins | sample 58D_rmetaG_FD_182787 | JGI IMG/M metagenome (GOLD analysis project Ga0228677, IMG submission 182787) | Seawater microbial communities from Monterey Bay, California, United States - 58D_r | ecosystem: Environmental > Aquatic > Marine > Coastal | place: USA: California | collected 2016-11-04 | reverse complement strand
TTCACTAAACAAATCTTGGAATAAATTTCATGAAAAATTATTAACTAAAGGAAGAAAAAACTTAGCTAGTATCCTTGCTATAGCAGAGCCTGAAGTTCTTGAAAATAATGAAATTACATACACTCTTACTAATGAAACCAATAAAATTGAATTGGAGAGAAATAAAATTGAGCTTTTAAGTTTTTTAAAAAATGAATTAAGAAATAGCAACATCAAACTTCATATAAAAGTAAATAAATTAAAAGAAAAAACTTTTATTTACTCCCCTCTTGAGAAATATGAAAAACTAAAAAAAATTAATCCAAGAATTGAAAATTTAAGAAAAGAATTTAAACTTAATCTATAATTCATTTATTAATTCGTGAACCATTCCATCAGCAAGGCCAATTTTTGGAACAGTAATCTCTTTTACATCTAATTTATTTAAAACAAATTGGTATATTTTCCCTGCTGGCACTATAACATCTACTCTGTCAGGATTTAGTTTTAATGTTACCATTTTATTAAAAAAAGACATTTTTTCTAAATCATTAATAGTTGAATCAATTAATTTAATTGAAAGTGGTTTACCAATTTTATTTCCAGAAAGTTTAAATATTTTATTAATATTTCCACCTAAAGCTACTACTTCAATATTTTTTTCATTAGATAAATTATTTACAATCCAGTTTTCAAATTTATCCCAAGTGGATTTATTTACTAAATCATTTATCAATCTAACTCCACCAATCTTAAAAGACTTAGAGTTTATTATCTTATTATTATTAATTAACGTAAGCTCAGTACTGCCACCACCTACATCAATAAAACAAAAAGTTTTAAATTTATTTGAGAATAATGGATTATTAGTAATTAATTTGGCTTCTTTTTGGCCACTAATTATTTCAATTTTAATATTACATTTTTTTTCAACTAAATCAATTATTTTTTTGCCATTGGACGAACTTCTTAAAGCTGATGTTGCATAGGCCAAATATTTATTAACATCATGCACTTTCATTAAAAGCTTAAAAGATTTCATTGAATCTAATAACCTTTGAATATTTTTTTTAGAAATTTTTCCGTTTTTGAAGGCATCTTGACCCAATCTAATCGGGACCCTTACCAATGAATTTTTTGTAGAAAAGTGCTCTGAATTATTAATATAAATATTAGAGATTAAAAGTCTAATAGCATTAGAACCTATATCAATTGTAGCATATTTAATTACTTTGTTAAAGTCCTTCAATTTTATTTAAATAATAATTATACATTTTTTCTTGAGAGTTGAAACGTTTTTTATTAGTAATTCTGGATTTAGAATTATTATTTATAAGTCTAGCTTTTATATTATCACTCCAATAAATATTAAAAATATCTATAATTTCTTTTTTTAAATCTTCTTGTAAAATGGGACAAGTGACTTCAACTCTGTTGTCAAGGTTTCTTGTCATCCAATCTGCAGATGAAATAAAAACTTTATTATTTTCATTATTACTAAAAATCATGAATCTAGTGTGCTCTAAAAATCTATCGACTATACTTATAACTTCTATGTTTTCACTCATATTTTTATGACCGGGTATAAGACAACATATTCCTCTTACTATCATTTGTATTTTTACTCCTGCCCTACTAGCATCGTATAAGGCACGAATTAAACTATGACTCGTTATATTATTAATCTTAATTTTAATCCAGGATTCTTTTCCGTTTTTAGCATTTATAATTTCATTATTAATAAGTTTTTTAATCTTAGTTTCAGTATTGATTGGCGATACAAATAAGTTTTTAAAAACATACTTTTTATAATTTGCATTGAAAAAGTTAAAAACATTTGAAACTTCTTCTAAAATCTTATCATTTGAAGTAAATAAAGTTAAATCAGTATAAACCTTTGCTGTAGATTCATTAAAGTTTCCAGTACTAATGAAGCCATATTTTTTTAAATTACCGTTTTCTAACCTTTCAATAAGACAAATTTTACTATGTACTTTTAAATTAGGAGAACCAAAAATTAATTTAATTCCTTGTGATTGCATTTCTTTAGCATATCTAATATTTGCTGATTCATCAAACCTTGCTTGAAGTTCGATTTGAACAACTACTTTTTTACCATTTCTAGCAGCATTAATTAAGGCACTGGCAACCTTAGATAATTTTGATAACCTATAAATTGTAATTGAAATCTTTTTGACTTTTGGATCAATTGAAGATTTCATTAAAAAACTAATTAAATAAGTGAATTTATGATAAGGAGTGTGTATCATAAAATCTTTTTCCTTTAATCGATCAAAAGTATTATCACTATGACTAAATCCTTTTACATTTAATGGAATCAAAGGTTTATATACTAAGGAATTATTAAGGTTAGGAAAGTCCATATAATCTCTTCTGTTATGGTATTTGCCTCCAGGGATAATACTATCTGTTTCATTATTGATACCCATTTTGTTCAATAAAAAGTTCAAGGTTTCTAACTTAATTTCACTGTCATAAACAAAACGTACAGGATCAGCACTAGACCTTTCCTTAACACTTTGAGCAATTTTATCTAAATAACTTTTAGAGATATCATCATCAAAATCTAACTCAGCGTCTCTACTTGCTTTTACCATATTAGCATCAATAGATTTAGGATTAAATATTTTAAAAATATCTTTTAAATGAAACCTAATAATATCATCTATCATTATAATATTTTGCTCATTACTTTCTGAGGGTAATATTACAAATCTATCTAAGTTCCTAGGAAATCTGATTATAGCATTTTGAACTTCATCATTTTCTAATATAATTCTTATCAATAGAAAAGATAAATTTTCTTTAAATTTTGGAAATTTCTTATTCTTATTAAGAATAATTACATCAATTTCAGGACTTATAATTTCAAAAAAATAATTATTTATAAATTGCTTGTGATTAAATTTAACTTTTAATTCATCTACAAAGTAAATTTTATCTTTTTCTAAAAGCTTAATAATATTTTCTAGAGTTAAAAAACTCTTTTGTTGAAGATCGGTTGCCTTTAAAGTTATATCATTTAATAATTCTTTTGCTGTTTTACCTTTAAAAAGTTTTTTTCCACTATTTGTACTAACAGCTATACGTTTAACAGTAGCATACCTAACTCTATAAAATTCATCTAAATTATTTGAAAAAATACCTAAAAATCTAATTCTTTCAATCAAAGGAACTGTAATGTCGTTAGCTTCTTCCAAAACTCTTTCATTGAATTCAAGCCAGCTAATTTCTCTGTTAATAAATAGATTTTTTGAAGTGATCATTTAAAATTTTTAGGAAAATAATAATTACATTTTCCGGAATTAATATTCTCCCACAAAGATACATCAAATTCAAAAATTAAAATACCACAAGTAGGAACCAGTAAGCCCTGTATATTTGAAAATTTTGATAATATATTGTTACAACTGTTGTTGTGTGTAAAAATCATAACTGAGTGAAGTGAATTATTTAAATTTTTAATAAATATTTCAACATTTTTTCCAATAAAATCATAAAGTGTAGAATCTATATTATAGTCAGTTATATTAACTGAGTTAATGTTTTTAATGAAAATTTGTGCTGTCTGTTTAGTTCTTAAAGCTGGACTACAAAAAATACAATCTACATTAATGTTTAATTTATTGTAAATTCCTGACATAACTTGAGCATCAGAGTATCCTTTATTAGAAAGTGGACGATTTAAGTCTGATAGGCTATTTTCCCAAGAAGATTTTGCATGTCTAATTAAAATAAGTCTTTTCAAGGTGACAGTCTCTTGTTAACCCAGTTATTATTTTCATTAAAAAAAATAATTCTATCGTGTAATCGATTATCTCGACCTTGCCAGAACTCTATAGAACTTGGAACAACATTAAAGCCACCCCAATTTTTGGGCTTTATTAATTTTTTATTATTTAATAAAAAATTATTTAATTTTTCATCAATATAATTTCTTGAGGGAATAACTTCACTTTGATTAGAAACAATAGCCCCAACTCTACTACTTTCAGGTCTAGAATTGAAATAATCAATAGAATCATTTTCACTAATTTTACGAGCTACACCTTGAATAATAACTTGTCTCTCCATTGAAGGCCAGTAAAACGATAAACACACGTTTGAATTAACTGAAATACTTTTACCTTTTCTACTGTTATAATTGGTAAAGAAAACAAAACCTGACTCAGAAAATTTTTTTAATAATACGATTCTAGTTATAGGTGAAAAATCAGAACTCACAGTTGATAATGACATTGCATTAGATTCAATTTCAGTTCCAAATTTTTCAATCTCATCAAACCATTTAGAAAACAAAACAAAAGGATTATCAGGTAAATCAATTTCATTTAATTCTCCTTTAAGATACTTGTCTCTATATCCACTTAAATCTTTTGACATATTCTAAATTAATGTTTATTATTAAAAAACAAAACTCTTATTCTCAATTGCTAATTCACAGTTATCAAAAATAGTTTTAGCCTCATCTAGAAACAAATCTAAATCATTATATCTAGATGAAAAATGGCCTATGATAAGTTTTTTGACATTTGAATTCTTAGCTATAGTTGCAGCTTGCTCTGCCGTAGAATGAAATGTTTTGACAGCAAAATTTTCATCTTTTTTTAGAAATGTAGACTCATGATATAATAAATCACATCCTCTAATTTGTTCTGTAATTTTTAAATCAAAAAGAGTGTCACTACAAAATGCGTAAACAATGTCTGGGCTTAAAGGCTCTACTAACTTGATGTTTTTTATAACTTCTCCTTTTTCATTTACTCCATCATTTCCTAATTTAATACCCGAAAATTGAGTTTTATCAATTCCTAAATCAATAGCTTTATTCACAATTAATTTATGACTAGTTGTTTTTTTTCTAAATAAAAAACCATTTGTGTAAATTCCATGATAAAGTGGAATTGTTGTTACAGTAAAATTATTTTTATTAAGTATAATCTCTGGTTTTATACTATTTAGTTCTGTGAAATTTAATTTATAATTAGTCCAAGTTTTACCAACTTTCATCAAGGACGTAATTAATTCCTTAATCCCCTTAGGACCAAAAATGTTTAAAGGTTTTTCTCTTCCCAATAAGTTAAAAGTTAAAATTAGACCCGGAAGTCCAAAATAATGATCTCCATGTAAATGGGAAATAAAAATATCTTCTATTGAATTGAACTTAATTTTATTTTTTCTTAACTGAAGTTGAGTTCCTTCACCACAATCAATAAGAAATGATTTTCCGTTATGTTCTAAAACTTGAGAAGTTGTAAAACCTTTGAAAGATGGATAAGCCGAAAAACTACCAAGTATTGTTAATTTCATAACAATTCTAAATCTCTTTCAATCTCTTCAATCTCAATTATATCTATTGCTTCTTGTAAAGATGGAACAATATCTACACTAAAATTATAATACTCAGATTTAAAATCTGAACTAATTATAACAAAAGATTTTTTGTTTTTTTTAGATTTTTTAAATAAGTTATTTAAATCTTTAAAAAAATCTTTAAAATCTAATTCATTAAAATCAATTATTATATTTTTTTTTTGGACATTATTTTTAATTTCAACTAAAATTTTTAGATAATTATTTACACTATTTACTTCAAATAATAATGTGTTTTTTGATTTAGATAAATTCATGTTATTTAAGCTTTGCAGCCAATAAGTACATAACTGCCATACGAATAGCTACCCCATTTTCTACTTGATCTAAAATTATTGCTTGATCAGAATCAGCAACTTCACTTGTGATTTCAACTCCTCTATTAATTGGACCAGGATGCATTACCACAATTTCTTTATTAATAGAATTTAATAACGGCATTGTTAGACCATATTGTTGAACATATTCTCTGATAGAGGGAAAATAGGATTCAGACATTCTCTCATTTTGAATCCTTAACATATTAACAGCATCAGAATTTTTTAAAGCTTTTCTAAAATCAGTTTCAACTCTAACGTTTAGTGATTCAATGCTTTTTGGAATTAGAGATTTTGGTCCACAAACAGTAACATTGGCTCCAAGTTTTTGATAGGCAAAAATATTGGATAAAGCCACCCTTGAATGCATGATGTCTCCAACAATAAGTATGTTTTTGTTTTTTATGTCACCAATTCTTTCAATTAACGAATATGCATCTAATAACGCTTGTGTAGGATGTTCATGAGTTCCGTCACCCGCATTAATTATACAGGAATTAACATTCTTATAGAAAAACACTTGCGCCAGGACTAGGATGACGCATGACTATCATATCAACTTTCATGGAAAGAATATTATTAACTGTATCAATTAAAGTTTCTCCTTTTGAAATTGAAGATCCAGAGGATGAAAAATTAACTACATCTGCTGATAATCTTTTTTGAGCTAGTTCGAAAGAAAGTTTAGTTCTTGTACTATTTTCAAAAAATAAGTTTGCTATTGTTACGTCTCTAAGTGAGGGGACTTTTTTTATTTTTCTATTAATTACTTCTTTAAAATTATCTGACGTTTTGAAAATTAAATTTAAATCGTCTTTATTTAAATATTTTATTCCCAATAAATTATCTACGCTTAAACTACTCATTTTTTATTTTTATATAAATAAACCGAATCTTCTAAATCATTTTCTTCCCAATGAACAATTACTTTTTCATTTAACCTAGAATCAACTTGAGTTCCGCAATAATCAGGTTGTATAGGTAACTCTCTAGAAAATCTTCTATCAATCAAAGTCAATAATTGAATTTCTGTAGGCCTTCCAAATGACTGTATAGCATTTAAAGCAGCTCTAATGCTCCTGCCTGTAAATAAAACATCATCAACTAATACAACTGTTTTATTTTCAACAGTAAAATTAATTTCTGTAGCACTCGCTTTTAATACTTTTTCGGTTCTTCTAAAATCATCTCTAAAAAAAGTTATATCTAAATAACCAATTTTAAGATTATTATTTTTCTCGTGTTTATTAATAAGTTTATAAATTCTTTTTCCTAAAATAGCACCTCTTGGCTGAATTGCTACTATCACAGTATTATCAAATGTATTGTGATCTTCAATTAACTGAAAAGACAACCTATTAAGTATGGTTGATATTTCATTAGCGTTGAGTATTTTTTTTGGATTCATAACGCTTTTATTCTAACCAAAATTAGTGTTTTTTTTTAACTAAGTAATTTTTGAACTTTAAATTAAATTAGAGTTCTGATCAAAAAGATTAATTCATTTTTAGTTTTTCAGCAATTTTCTTGTAAGTACCATCATTTAATTTAGATCTAATTTTAGAAAATGCAGAAAGAGTTTCATTTACGTCATCTATATTATGAGAAGTTGTAGGTATTAATCTTAAAAGTATGAACCCCTTTGGTATAACAGGATAAACGACAATAGAACAAAAAATAAAATATTTTTCTCTAAGTTCTTTAACCATAACGAAAGCTTCATGAATATCTCCTTTTAAAAAAACAGGAGTTACACAACTTTGAGTTTTTCCTAAATCAAAATTTTGCTTTTTTAAGCCACTTTGAAGAGCTCTAACATTATCCCATAACTTTGACCTTAGTTCAGGTCTGGTTTTTAACATTTCAAGTCTTTTTAGAATTCCAGCTACAAGCTGCATCTGTAAAGATTTTGCAAACACCTGAGATCTCATATTATATTTTAAATAATCGATGATCATTTTATCCGCAGCGATAAACGCACCTGTACTGGCCATTGACTTTGCAAAAGTTGCAAAATAAACATCTATTTGGTCTTGAACTCCTTGTTCTTCTCCAGCTCCAGCTCCAGTTTCACCTAAAGTTCCAAATCCATGTGCATCATCAACTAATAATCTGAACTTATATTTACTTTTTAAAGCGGAAATCTCTTTTATTTTACCTTGTTCTCCTCTCATTCCAAAAACACCCTCAGAAATAACTAAAATTCCTCCACCCGTTTTCTCTGCGATTTTTGTAGCTCTTTCTAAATTATTAACTAAACTATCAATATCGTTATGTTGGAAAGTAAATCTTTTTCCAATGTGAAGTCTAACACCATCAACAATACAAGCATGACAATCTATATCGTAGACAATTACATCATTTTTAGAAACTAATGAATCTACTGTTGATAAAATACCTTGATATCCAAAATTAAGTACATACGCCTTCTCTTTATTAACAAAATCTGCTAATTCGTTTTCTAGTTTTTCATGTAAATGAGTATGTCCAGACATTAGTCTAGCTCCCATTGGATAAGCTGATCCATATTGTTTTGCAGCTTGAGCATCAAATTCTCTAATTTCAGGATGATTAGCAAGTCCTAAATAGTCATTAACACTCCAAGTGATAACTTTTTTACCATTAAAACCCATCCTATTACTAATTGGACCTTCTAACTTAGGAAAAGCAAAATAACCCTCAGCCACTTTAGCATATTGACCTAAAGGTCCTTTGTTTGAAACAATTTTGTCAAATAAATCATTCATTTTTACAGTAAATAATTACTGCAAAAAT
>Ga0228677_1000266_pt1 | contig 9781 bp, 7 predicted proteins | sample 58D_rmetaG_FD_182787 | JGI IMG/M metagenome (GOLD analysis project Ga0228677, IMG submission 182787) | Seawater microbial communities from Monterey Bay, California, United States - 58D_r | ecosystem: Environmental > Aquatic > Marine > Coastal | place: USA: California | collected 2016-11-04 | reverse complement strand
AAAGTAACCATAATTTATTAATATTTCATTATAATAAACAGCAATAAAGATAGATAAATACTAGCTTTATTGCTGTTTTATTCAAGAAAAAATTGATGAAATTAAGAAAAAACCAAGAGAAAGTTAGGGAAATTTTAATGATCTATGCAAAGGTCTTATAATGAGATGCTCGGTAAAATGGAAAAAGATCTCCTACCTTCTACATCTCCTTCTTCCCCATTAGAAGCTTCTAGTTGGTTCTCAGGATTATTCAAAGGAAAAGGAGGGCGTAGTTAATTTTTCTTGATTATTTCTAGAAATTTTGGCACCCATATTTTGGGATTAAAGCCATTTTCTGATATGGCTTGTCGCATTAATTTGCGTTTTTTTTCATCAGCAGATAGGAGGAATTTCAATTCTCCTATTTTATCAAGATCAATATCGCTAACTACGGATATGTCATGATGTTTTAATAGAAAATATTGCTGGGCATTGGTCAATTTTGAGATCAATTTAAATTCATATTTATTTACATTAAATATCGATTGATAATAATTATGGATCATGGAATTTGCCAAAAAAATATTAGTAGTAATATTTTTATGGAAACTTTTTTGGATATAATTATCAGTGATATCTTCTTCACTATCAATTGAGAAAATCATGATACAATTTTTTTGAGCAATTCTATCTAAAAATGGTCCCAAGATTGGTGCTATGGCATAATTATTAATAATTTGCATTGATTTATCCATAGCTATAATGGCTGGTGATCCATCTAAAGAAATTTCAATTTTATGTAAAAGATAGCTAATAATTGGTATGAGTAAGCCTTTTTTATGTAAGATATTTGATAATGAAAAACAATTAACAAGATTGCTTTCTAGATCATTTTCTGTCTCATGATCAAATATAAATGAATAATTACCTCCAGAATGCCATAGTGATAATTTTTTATAAATATTTGGTGCAGAATTTCTAAATAATTCAGCAGCTTCAGATAATTTTGTGATATTATTTTGTAATATTTGTTTGATATTGGTTTTAATATAACTTCTCTCTTCATCTGGCACTTTATCACCATAATTTATTAGATAATTAAACCATTTATCTAAAAATTTTCTATTTTCCTCATTATCTTCTAGATTTAGAGGATTTATTTTGAGAGCTTCACTATTTTGTAAATTATTTGTTGGGTAAAAATAATTACCAGCAATAGATCTAATAAATATTTCTGATTCTGGATGCGAATTGAAATAGAATAATTTATTGTTAGTTTTTCTAGCTTCAGATAGTAGAAAATTCATTATAGTAGCTTTGCCAGAATTTGTTGGACCAATAATAACCGTGTGGCCTTTATCCTTATAATGAAAATTAAAAAAATAAGGCGTGCCGATTATTGTTCTAAAAATTGTTATAGCATTGCCCCAATGATTATCTTTCATTGATCCAGCAGGAAAATTATGCAGTGAAGCAAATCCGCCAAATTTAGAGGAGTTTACTATGTTTTTTCGTGATAATAATTTGAAATTGGCGGGTATTTGCGACCAAAAGCAATGCTCTAGATAAAGATCTTCACGAATAACTGATAGGCCAAGCATCTGCAAGGTTTTTAAAGCCGATTTAATATCCTTTTTTAGGCCCTTATTATTTTCATTAATTAAGGTAATGGTAATTTGTTGATCAGAAAAGTCAGTTTCTTTTTTATTGTCATTTAATATCTCATCGCTTAATCCTGAAAGATACTGAATTTCTTCATCGCCACTTACTTCTAAAACATAATTTTGATAATTAATTTTTGATAGAATATTATGTCGATCCGCAAAAGTTAGAGATTGGGTGATAATAAATTCTTGCGGCAATTGTAAAAATTTATCAAGTGAATTTATTGATATTTCATTATATTCTTTAACAGAAAATATTGCTCCAAAATGATTATTTTTGTCAATTTCAATCTCCATTTTTCTATTACCAAAAGCTATGTTACAATTAGCTAGATCATTATCCAGAGAATTAACTTTAAGCTCATATTTTTCATCAATAAAATTAACTATCTTTGATAAAAATGACATTTGAGCAGAATAATATATATTATCCTTTTTATAGATGGAAAGCCTTTTAATACCAAAATCTGACAAATCTTCTAAGATATTTTTTACAACATTATTTAATCTTTTAGCGTTTTTTTTGATTTGCAAAATATGAAATTTATTCATGCTCTTGCTGGAAAAAGATCGAAAAAAAGAAAGAATATTGGAATTGAAGGCATTTTGACCAGATATAATAATGGTCATATATAGTTCATTTATATATTGATTTGACCAATTATTATTTTCACTCCAGCTTTTATTTATTACATCTGAGGCATAATCATCATATTCTCCTTTGGGTAAGATATTCTTTTTCTTTCTCACAGTATGTAGCCAAACTGCAAAGTCACTATTATTTATTCTTTCTTTAATAGTTGTTCGAATTATATCCCTAAGATTTATCGAGTTGGAACTTGTAAATTCATTATTGAATCCTGTTATTTTGACTATTTGCAATAATTCACCATTTTTGGTGATGATTGTATGTGGATCATAATATGAAAAAATAGGTATTAGATTTTTATGTGGTGTTTTTAGATGAGCCTTATTTTTCGAACCATCTTTTATTTTTTTAGCATGTCTTAATTCAGACCTCTTCATCTATTTATTTTTATATTTTCTTACGGAATCTCTGGAAAGCAAAAATTGGAATTTTTCGAGCATTTTGCAATTAATTCAAATAAATAAATTAAATTTATTAATAAAAAAGAGTCAAAAAGATCAATTTTGCTAAATATATATTTTAGTTTTTCAAAGCTTCCTTATAACCTCTCCTCTATATAATTGTCTTGGTCGTGATATTTTAAAATCCTTATCAGTGATAGATTCATTTAATTGAGAAATCCAGCCAGATACTCTAGACATGGCAAAAATAACCGTGAAGAAATTATTTGGTATCCCAAGAGCTTTATAAATTATGCCAGAATAAAAATCGACATTAGGGAATAATTTTCTTTTAATAAAATAAGAATCATTAAGAGCTATTTCTTCTAATTTTGTAGCAATTTGTAGAAGTTGATTATTTTTGCTACCAAATTCTTTTAGAATTTCATCGCAAGATTTTTTTAGCAATTTAGCTCTAGGATCATAATTTTTATAAACTCTATGACCAAAACCCATTAATCTAAATGGATCATTTTTATCTTTAGCTTTATCAATAAATTTTGGGATATTTTCTACAGATCCAATTTGTTCTAACATATTAATTACTGCTTCATTAGCGCCACCATGAGAAGGTCCCCATAGAGAAGATATACCAGCACTAATTGCAGCAAAAGGATCTGTGCCAGAAGATCCAGCCATTCTAACAGTTGATGTTGAAGCATTTTGTTCATGATCTGCATGTAAGATCAAGATTTTATTCATAGCTTCAATTATTGCTTTACTTGCTTTATAATCTTGCCCCTTTTTGGCAAAAAACATATAAATTATATTTTCTACAAAATCAAGATTTGGATCAGCTTGAATAAAATCTTCACCAATATGTTTTTTATAAGCAAAGGCTGCTAGGGTAGGGAGTTTGGCAATAATTTTGCAAGATACATCCATTCTTTCGGCAGCAGTTAAATTTTTGGTAGAATTATGATAAAAGCCAGTAATTAAGGTAGTAGATGCTGATAATATAGCCATTGGATGCAGATCTTGTGGTAGAGTATCATAAAATTTATAGAATGATTCATCTATATTGGAATTATTAGTGATTTTTTTTGAAAATTCTTTATATTGCTCATCATTTGGTAAATTGCCATTTAATAGCAAATAACAGACTTCTAAATAATTGCTTTTATCAGCTAAATCTTCTATGGAATAACCTCTATGTCTTAAAATACCTTTTTCACCGTCAATATAAGTAATTTTTGATTCGCAAGAAGCTGTAGACATAAAACCAGGATCATAGGTAAAAACACCACCTTCTTTTAATAATTTAGAAATATCAACTACATCTTGTCCAATAGTAGCTTTTTTATAAGGTAGGTTAATAATTTGGCCATTAGGTAATGTTAGAATCGCTGGTTTTTCGCTATTATTCATTTATTGTTATATTAATTGGGGACGGTAATGCTCTAATACCACTTATATTTTTTTAATGATAATTAGTACAATATAAAATATATCATTGCGGATAATTTTCAAGTCTATTTCAAAATTTCTGAAGGATTGGTTCTACTAGCTTTAAGAGCAGGGTAAATAGTTGCCAAAAAGGATATCAATATTGACATTGCAACTACCAAAATAACGTCAGAAATAAAGATTTTTGATGGTAAATTTGATAGGAAGTAAATAGTTGGGTCAAATAAAGTGCTTTCTGTAATATTATCTATCCATTCCTTAATAGAATTAATATTTGTCGAAAATAGCACTCCTATAATCAAACCTAATATAGTTCCAAAAAATCCTATAATTCCACCAGAAATCAAGAAAATTCTAATAATATTAATTTTATGCATACCCATCACCCTTAGGCAAGCTATATTTTTCTTTTTATCATTAACCAACATTATCAAGCTAGAAATAATGTTAAAAGCGGCAACTAAAATGATTAATGTCAAAATAAGAAACATCACTGTTCTTTCTATTTTTAGAGCATCAATAAAAGAGCGATTTACATCTTGCCAATCATTAATATATAAATCATCTAAATTTTCTTTTAAGATCTGATAAATCTTATATTTTACATCAGATAATTCTTTGATATTATTGCTGAAAATTTCAATATTAGTTGCCGAATTTTTAAATTTAAAATGAATCTGGGCAGCTGCAAATGGCATAAAAATCATTGTCAGATCATATTCATAAAGACCAGTTTGAAATATTCCAGATATTTCGTAAGTTTTAATTCTAGGAATCGCGCCTAATATAGTTTTATTGGTAGTTGGTGAGATAATTTTTACTTTATCACCAACTGCAAGATTAAGATTTTGGGCTAAATTAGAACCCATGATGATTTTATTTTTATCCTTATCTGAATAAAATTCTCCTGATATTAAATTATTACGAATTAATTCTTTTTCTTTAAGATCTTTGGCCTTAAGACCTCTTGCCATGCCGCCAAATGAGCCGCTAGAACTATTAAACATAACTTGACTTTCAACCATTGGATTTAAATGTTTAACATTATCTAACTTGGCTATTTTTTCTATAATTTTGGGGTAATTAGCTATTCCTGATTTTTGGTTTGATTGAATAGTAATATGAGAATTAATACCCAAAATTCGACCAACCAATTCATGATGAAAGCCATTCATAACCGACATAACAATAATTAAAGTTGCAACGCCAATAACTATACCAATGAATGAAAATAGAGTAATAACGGAAATAAATCCTTCCTTTCTTTTGGATCTTAAATAACGAAAAGCAATTAATAATTCTAACTTAGTCATTATATGTTAATTTATCATCCAAAGAGATTGGATAATTGCCACTAAAGCAAGCATCGCAATATTGAGGATCAGTATTTCTTTTAGCTTCACCAATTGCTCGATATAATCCATCTGGAGATATATATTCAACCTTATCAGCTTTTATCTCCTTAGCTATTTGTTCTTTTGATAATTTATTGGCAATGAGACCTTTTTCATTAGGGGTGTCAATACCATAAAAGCAAGATCCGGTAGTTGGTGGGCTGGCCACCAATAGGAAAACCTCTTTAGCACCAGCATCTCTAACCATTTTTACAATTTTTTTCGAGGTGGTACCTCTAACGATAGAATCATCAATTAATATAACTCTTTTACCATTTATTAAATTACGATTGGCATTATGTTTTAATTTTACTCCGAAATGTCTGATTTTGTCAGTTGGTTCAATAAATGTTCTGCCAACATAATGATTTCTAATAATTCCAAGTTCAAATGGTATTTTAGATTCTATAGAGTAGCCAATGGCGGCAGAAACACCAGAATCTGGTACTGGTACTACTATATCAGCATCTATTTTAACCTCCCTTGCTAATTCCATTCCTATATTTTTTCGAACGTCATAGACATTTTTTCCCTCAATAAAACTGTCTGGACGGGCAAAATAAATATATTCAAAAATACAAAATTTTGAAGGTGAATTATCAAATGGAAATTCACTATGAAGACCATTTTTATCAATTATAGCCATTTCTCCCTTTTTTACATCTCTAATCAATTTTGCATCTATAATATCCAGAGCGCAACTTTCACTAGCTGCTATATAGGATTCTCCCAATTGACCTAAAATTAAAGGTCTTACTCCATTAACATCTCTTACGGCAATTATTTGATCTTTTAGCATGATTACTAAAGAAAAAGACCCCTTAACCTGACTTAATGCATCAATAATTTTTTCTTTGATGGCCTCTTTTTTACTTAGAGCAATTAAGTGAATAATAACTTCACTATCCATTGAGGATTGAAAAATCGAACCTCTTTTAATAAGATCTTTTTTAAGAATTTGAGCATTGGTTAGATTACCATTATGAGCAATGGTCAGATCTCCAAAGCTAAAATTAGCAAATATTGGTTGCTGATTGCGGGCGTTTTTTTTCCCAGCTGTTGAATATCTAACATGGCCAATAGCTTGATTTCCTGGAAGTTTTTCAATGGTTGGTTGATTATTAAAATTATCAGATACTAAGCCATCTGCCAGATGAATATGTAATTCATTATGATTAAATGTTGCAATTCCACAAGATTCTTGACCTCTATGTTGCAAAGCATGTAAACCGAGTGTGGTATTAATTGCTGCATCTACATTATTATAAATAGCAAATACTCCGCATTCTTCTTTTAATTTATCATTATCAGTTGGTAACATCATTAATCTATTTCTATTTTAAATCTTTATTGGCCAGTAAATATTCATAAACAACCAAATTTTCCATAATTCTTTGTACATAATTACGAGTTTCAGAATAAGTGATTAATTCAATCCAATCTATAACTTTATTAATATCTTGCTCTTCTCTCGGATCATAAAATTCTTTAACCCATCTCTTAACTGCATTTGGTCCAGCATTATAAGAAGCAATTGCCATAATTTTAGAATTATCAAATTTTTTTAATAATGAGTTAATATAATATGATCCTAGTTTTATATTATATTTAGCGGATTTTTTTAATTTATATTCACTATATTTTATTCTCATTTTTCTAGCAACTTCCTTGGCAGTATAAGGCATTAATTGCATAAAGCCAAGAGCGCCAACAGAGCTAATTGCTGATTGTGAAAAACCACTCTCTTGTTTAATTAGAGCGTGTATCAGAGGTTTGTTTTTGCCATTAACATGTTTGATGGTTTTAAATTGTTTTTTTATAAAGAAGATATTTTTTTCTGATAAATATTTTAAAATTTCATAACTTAATTTATTATCTCCAATTTCAATAATTGCATCAATAATTACAGCTATATCACCTTTATTTTCAATTTCGGAAATAATCTTTTTTAAAATAAATTTAGCATTTTCTCTTTGGTCATTAATGGCAAAAAGCAGGGCCGTTTTAAGTGCAAGATTATTTTTAAGATTAGTGATATTTTTTTTATTAAAAACAGGATCTGGTGGTAAAAATATATCGCTATATGTTTCATTACTTTTAAGTTTCCTATATTTATTATAAGCAATTTGAGCATAGAAATAAGTTGGATATCTCATAGCGGTTTGATACCAATATAGGGCTCTAGTTTTATCTTTTTCAACTAAAGATTCTCCAAGCCAATAAGCTGCTCTTGAAATGCTAATAGGATAATTAACATTTTCATATAAATTGGTAAAATGCTCATAAGCAAGATCTGAATCATTTAAAAATCTTAGGGCAATCCAGCCAGCAGTCCATTCGGCATCGGCATATTTTGCTCCACCCTTTTTTAAGCCATGATTAGAAACTATTTCATAAGCATCATTATAAGATGATTTTTTCTTATCTTTGAGTAATTCTCTACCATATAATTTTCTTAAACCCCACCATTTGAAAGGGTTTTCACTTGAATTAGGGGTTCTGAGTAATAAATCTATAACTTCATCATCTTTTTTATTTTTTCTTAACCACTTAACCCTATAGTAATATAATAATTCATCGGACCTGTATTTTCTTGGTATAGATAATAGTATTTTTCTTAAATTTTTTGGATTTTTATTAATCTTGATTATTCCTAGAAATAATTTTTCTTCACCATCTGAAAGCAAATCAAATAATTTTTTAGCTTCAGAGATCTTATTTTGCCAAAATAATTTTTTAATTTTTGCTACATGATCATTTATTTCTAAAGAATCTTTATATTTTGCTAAAAAATTTATTCTTTCTTGATCAGAAAAATCATGATTCAACCAAATATTTTGAATTCTATTTTTAATATCTGATTCTATAAAATTTTTATTATAATTATTATTTTGATAAAATTCCTTTTTCCTATTCATTAAATATATTAGGAAATTTTTATCATTAGAGTTAAAATATGTTGGGTGATTTTCTTTAATTTCTTCATATGTTAGATTATTATTTATAATATATTTTTCTTTTTTATCATTGATAATATTTTGATTAAAGAATGGGTATTTTTTAGAAATGGAGTTAATTTTTTCTAAATCAAGTTCTGATATTCTGTTGCGATATATTATAGCTTTAAAAGCATTATGAAGAATAGGTTTGTTAAATTTGGAAGATAATTTCAGGGCTTTTTGATATTTTTTATCCTCTATGGCCTGGAAAATATTTTTTATGGCTTTTTTCTCTTTATTATTAAACTCAATATTCCATAATTTTTTAGAGATAGAGCTATCTTTGGCAAGGGTTTGATTGCAAAAGATAAGAAAAAAAACTACTAGTAAATTTCTAAAATAAATCAATTTTAATATATTATTTAAGTGACAAAAATTTACCTTATAAGTCCAGATAAAATAGAGAATAATTTTTTTACTAAATTGGAGAATGTTTTGGCAACAAATTTAGTTTCACTATTTCAGTTAAGATTAAAAAACTATAAGGATCAAGACATAATCTGGATATCTAATAATATTAAAAATATCTGTCATAAATATAAAGTAAAATTTATTTTAAATGATAGGTTTGATCTGGCAATTAAGGTTGGAGCTGATGGTGTACATTTGGGTAGTTCAGATGCTATTTTAAATGAAGTTGTGGAACAAAAGCCAGAAAATTTTTTAATAGGAATCAGCTGTTATGATGATAAAAAATTAATAAATCAGGCGATTAAAAATAAGGTTGATTATATTTCACTTGGTGCTTTTTTTCCAACTAAAACCAAAAAAACTACTGCTAGGCCAGATATAAATTTAGTTAAATATTGTCAAAAAATTACTGATATTCCACTAGTTGCAATTGGTGGTATTAATGCTCAAAATTCTTTGGAATTAATCACAAATAAAATAGATTATTTAGCGGTAATTTCCTATATTTGGTCTCATCCAGAAGGAGAGGTTACTGCTATTAAAAATTTAATTTAAATTAAATTTGTTGAATTTGCTAGGTTAGATATATCGAGACTCTAAAGAGGTAGAAAGTTCCTTAATCTATGTTTACCATTGGACTTTAAACTCTAAACCATTTTAATTTATTATGTTTACTGAAAAAGAGGAAGAAATATATAGCATTGGAGCCAGAAATAAATTTTTCATAGCGATATTAAATGATATTATAGACAACTAAATTAAGCTTGCATTTTCTCTTATTCCAAGCAACATTTCGAGTAACTCTCTTTTATCGCTGTATTTATTTCTCCACTTCCTG
>Ga0228677_1000225_pt1 | contig 10684 bp, 14 predicted proteins | sample 58D_rmetaG_FD_182787 | JGI IMG/M metagenome (GOLD analysis project Ga0228677, IMG submission 182787) | Seawater microbial communities from Monterey Bay, California, United States - 58D_r | ecosystem: Environmental > Aquatic > Marine > Coastal | place: USA: California | collected 2016-11-04 | reverse complement strand
CATTATAATTTCTGGTTTAATAATCAAATCAGAAACTTCATCATAACGTTGCTTAATAATTCTAATTTTATCTAACATTGGGTATCTTTTCGTTGGAAGCTAAATTACACTTTTTATAAGATTAATTGATTTAAAAGTAAAGTTAAATATTAGTATTCAAAAACTCCAAATTCACTAGTAATCGTTAATTTTTTAGCTTCAGAAGCCTCAACCCTACCAACAATTTTTGCATCTACGTTAAAGGATTTAGAAATCTTTATAATGTCTTCTGCTATAGCAGGTGATACATATATTTCCATTCTATGACCACAATTAAATACTTGATACATTTCTTTCCAATCTGTCTTTGATTGCTCCTGAATTAATTTAAATAAGGGTGGTATTGAAAACATATTATCTTTTACAATGTGTAAATTATCAACAAAATGTAAAATCTTTGTTTGAGCACCACCGGAGCAATGAATCATCCCATGAATAGTGTCTGATGTAAACTTTGACAAAATCTCTTTAATTATTGGGGCATAAGTTCTCGTTGGAGACAATACAAGCTTTCCTGCATTGAGTGGAGAGTTTTCTACTGGGTCAGTTAATTTTACAGCTCCTGAGTATACCAAATCCTCTGGCACAGCAGCATCAAAACTTTCAGGATATTTTTCAGCTAAATATTTATGAAAAACATCATGTCTAGCAGAAGTAAGCCCATTTGAACCCATACCTCCATTATATTCTGTTTCGTAGGTGGCTTGTCCAAATGATTCTAAACCAACAATTACATCTCCTGCTTTTATATTTGAATTATCAATTACGTCAGTTCGTTTCATTCTTGCTGTAACTGTAGAATCTACAATAATTGTTTTTACCAAATCTCCTACATCAGCAGTTTCCCCACCAGTTGAATAAATGGTTACTCCAAATTGTTTCAAATCTTCTATCAATTCTTCAGTACCATTAATAATAGCCGATAAAACTTCACCAGGAATTTTATTTTTGTTTCTACCAATAGTAGAGGATAACATGATGTTATCTGTAGCACCAACACAAAGCAAATCATCAATATTCATGATTAATGCATCTTGTGCAATTCCTTTCCATACAGATAAATCACCTGTTTCCATCCAATACATATAGGCTAGTGAAGATTTGGTTCCTGCCCCATCTGCATGCATAACCAAGCAATAATCGTTATCGTTTGTTAAATAATCCGGAACTATTTTACAAAATGATTTTGGATACAATCCTTTATCAATGTTTTTAATTGCATTATGAACGTCTTGTTTGGATGCTGAAACACCTCTTTGAGCGTATCTTTTTGAAACTTCTTGACTCATTTTAATAAAACATTTTGCACAAAAGTACGGATTGTTTTCTTTTTCCTTATTAAATCTTAAAAACGAAAACGTTGTAGTAATTTTTTATCAAAAAACTATGTTTTTAAATTCTCAAAATTTAGCGTTTTTTTTAAATAAAAATGATTCTAACACCCTCTTAATTAGCAATTTAATAATTGTGAATAAAGTTTTAAAAAAAAAATCATTTTCACTAATTTTTATATGATTTAAATACTCATTTCGTTTTATATTTGTAACTAATTAACTCACTAAACTACAATATGAGCAAGTCTAAATTAGAGTACATTTGGTTAGACGGTTACTATCCAACTCAAAACATGCGAAGCAAGACTAAAGTTGAAAATGACTTTAGCGGAAAATTAGAAGATTGTCCAATATGGTCTTTTGATGGTTCATCAACAAAACAAGCCTCTGGAGATTCTTCAGATTGTTTATTAAAACCAGTTGCCATTTATCCTGATCCTGCAAGAAGAGATGGATACTTAGTAATGACGGAGGTTTTAAATGCTGATGGAACCCCTCACGAGTCTAATGGTAGAGCTACCATCGAAGATGAAGATAATGACTTTTGGTTCGGTTTTGAACAAGAATACTTTATCATGGATACCAAAACACAATTGCCTCTCGGTTTTCCAATTGGTGGATATCCTGCTCCTCAAGGAATGTACTATTGTTCTGTAGGTGGTAAAAATACTCATGGAAGAGAATTAGTAGAAAGACATGCTGATTTATGTATTGACGCTGGTTTAAATTTTGAAGGAATTAACCAGGAGGTTGCTTCTGGACAGTGGGAGTTTCAATTATTTGCAAAAGGAGCAAAAAAAGCTGGAGATGAAATATGGGTTGCTCGTTATTTATTAGATAGATTAACTGAACAGTATGGGTACTACATTGAGTATCATCCAAAACCATTAGGAAAAGATTTAGACTGGAATGGTTCTGGTATGCATGCAAATTTCTCAAATTCTGTTTTAAGAACTTGTGGTTCTCAAGAAACATACGAGAAAATATGTGAAGCATTTAGACCTGTAGTTAAAGAACACATTGCTGTATATGGGGAGTTTAATGATCAACGTTTAACAGGAGATCATGAAACTGCTGCGATAACCGATTTTTCATATGGAGTATCTGATAGAGGTGCATCAATTAGAATTCCAATTATAACAGTTGAAAAAGGCTGGAAAGGTTGGCTAGAAGACAGAAGACCAGCGTCTAATGGAGATCCATACAAAATTGCTGGAAGAATTATTAAGACCGTAAAATCTGCTGATATTAAATAATTAGCATATAATTTATAAATGACCGCAAAATTAATTTTTTGCGGTTTTTTTATGCAATAGTTTGATATAAAAAAACAATGTACAGCAATAGAAGTATAATACCACTTTTTCTTTTTAGCTCCATTTTTTTTGGCAACAATACTAAAATTGGCAGTATCATAGATACCAACAACATCCAGTAAATATCGTTAGTATATATTACATGATCAATAGCAGCTATTGGAGTAATTAACGAAGTAATTCCTAAAACAGCAAGAATATTAAATATATTAGAACCTACTAGATTACCTAAAGAAATTGCTTTTTCTTTTTTTAGAACTGCTATAATTGACGCAGCTAATTCAGGAATACTAGTTCCAACTGATACAACAGTAACCCCTATAAGCCTCTCACCTACACCAAGGGTAATTGCTAAATCAGTAGCTCCTGTAATTAACATTTCTGAGCCTCCCCACAAACCAATACTCCCTAATACAAAAAGTGTAAACGTTTTGTAAGTAGGTAATAAATCTTCATCTTCTGGTAGGTCTTCTATAATATCTTGATTTTGAAACCGAAAAAGATATACCAAGAAAAATATTAAAAAAAGGACAAAAATAAGACCTTCAAAATCAGATATTAAATAATCATTTCGAAGGAAGAAAAATAATAATAGAGATGCGGCCATCATTACAGGCCAATTGGTTGTAAAAAAACTTTTTTGAACATCCATTTCAGCTATTAATAATGTAATACCGAGTACAAAAGCTAAATTAGCAATGTTGGAACCTATAACATTACCAAGTGCTAAATCAGGATAACCATTTAAAGCAGAATTAATACTAACGATAAGTTCAGGAGCAGAAGTTGCAAAAGAAACTACTGTCATCCCAATTATAATTTTTGGAATTTTTAAGCCTAAAGAAATAGACACCGCAGATTTTAACAGGCAATTTCCTCCTAAAATTAATAAAATAAAGCCTATTAGTATTAAAAAAAAACTCATGTTTTATTTTTTGAACGAAGATACATTTTTATACGAATCTTATATCCAAAAAGATGGATTTGATCTAAAAATAGGTTTTAAGAGATGTTATTTTTAAAAATTGATCTAAAAAGCCTTTATTTTATTATATAATATAACACAAAATAGCATATTATATTATAATTGAAAACATTTTCGTAGTAAATTACATTACATTTATAAATTAAATTACACTATTTGTTAATAAATGTAAAATTAATTACATCTTTTCTACTGTTTTTACTTGTAAGATATGATTTCAATAGTATATATTGATTAAACAATTCTAGAATTATCAATTATTTAATCTTAAAAAACAAAAAACATGACCATATTTGTCTTAAAAGTTATTAAACTATCACTCATTATTTTATCGGTTTTAATATTCTAGAATTCAATTCATATGAAGCTACAACTGTTGGATTTTTATTATATAATATCAAAAACAAAACAACTTTTAATACAGCTTTTTAAGAAGAAAACAATATGATAATAACACTATTATTTTTCGCTATATTTGAAAAAGAACTTACTTTAAATGAAAAGAAAAATTTTCAAACTGTTAGCAAAGCTTAATAAAGCTATTCTTCCTTCTTTCACAAAAAAAAGATTGGATCTTGCTAAGGCATCAAAAATTCAGCTAATTATTGTTGGATGGAGAACTTATGTCACTCTTAATTCTTTAGATTAAAATTTACAATTATGAAAACAGAATACTTAAAAATATACACAAGTTCATTTATAATTATTAATAGTATAAGAAACCTATTAGAAGAAAACAACATTATCTCCTTGGTTAAAAATCATCCAGAATCTGCAAGATTAGCTGGTTTTGGTTCATCAATGGATTCTGTAGAATTATATATACTTACAAAAGATTTAGAAAGATCTCAACCTATTATTAATGCTTTTAAAAAAGAAATAAATTCATAAAAAAGACAGAATAGGCTTTCTAAATAAGAAAAACACTACTATATTTGCACCCGAATTTGGCCATGTGGCGCAACTGAATAGCGCACTTGATTACGGCTCAAGAGGTTACAGGTTTGAATCCTGTCATGGTCACGAATAAATAGTACAATTAAAAAAACGCCAAGCTTGCTTGAGCGTTTTTTTTGTTTGTACTATTTTCAAAGCGGAGCTTTATCAGGTTCAGAAATAATCCTTTAATAAAAATTAGGAAATCAAATAAGATCAAAATTTGATTATCACTTTTAGTACTAATGTCCATAATTTACTTATTTATTAAAATCTCTATAGATTTTCTAGTTCGTTGAGTATTTATTAATTTAGTTGGTGTAACTATTTGTCACTCATATAAACCCGTCAGTAAAAAACGATACCCCTATGAAATACAAGGCAATAATTTTTAGTCTAGGCTTATTTTTTTTATTTAGTTGTAAAAATACTCAAGATAAAAAGTCAGAAAGTAATAATAAGCCATCATTAAGCCTGGAGGAAGTAAAAAAGATTTCTAAAGAAACATATATAGCTTTATTCCCTTTAGTTTACAACTACGGAACTATGTACAATCAGGCAATTAATAGCCAAGCACCTGAGTATATTGGAGGGTTTGGAGTTTACAAACATTATGGTTTATCTACTCCAGAAAACAAGGATATCCCAACACCAAATAATAACACCCCCTATTCTTGGGCTTGGTTGGATGTGCGTGATGAACCTTGGGTATTGACAATGCCGCCCTCAGATGGAAACCGATATTATGTTTGTCAATGGGATGATCTATGGGGCTATGTGATTGATGCACCAGGCTCGGTTATAGATGGACAAAGCGGAGGTAATTACCTACTAACTACCAAGAAATTTAAAGGACAGATTCCTAAAGGTATAAAACGTGTTATTTATTCAGAATCTGAGTTTATTGGCACATTAACTAGAACTGGAATAAACGGCGAAGATGATTTAGAAGCAATGCAATCTATACAAAACGGATATGTCTTACAGTCTTTGAGTTCCTTCAATGGATTAGAGTCGAAAACTACATCAGAAGACATCAATTGGATTAACTATGATGCGGCTGATTTAAAAAATATACATTTTTTTAAGTACGCCAATTTTATACTTAACTACACCATACCCAATATAAATGACCAAACCATGCTTGAAAATGCAAAAAAAATTGGTGTTGAGGCTGGAAAAGACTGGAAACCTGAAAAAATGGAAAGTTCATTTGTAAAAGCTATTAATACCGGAATAGAAGAAGCACTAAAGGAAATAGATCAGCAAGTAAAAGTTACCTCTGACGGCAATAAATTATTTAATACGAGAGAAGTTATAGGTGAAGACTATTTAAATAGAACTGTGGGTGTGGTAGTTGGTCAATTTGGGAACTACCCCTCACAAGCAATGTACCCTGGCTTTCAAAAAGATAGTAATGGAAATTTACTTGATGGAAGTAAAAACAATTATTCAATAACTTTTCCAGCAGGTGAATTACCAGAATCTGACTATTTCTGGTCTTTTACTATGTACGATCTGCCTAATCGATTTTTAATTGAAAATAAAATTAAAAGGTATAGTATTGGCAGTCAGACATTATCATTAAAAAAAGGAGAAGATGGATCAGTAACCATTTACTTTCAAAGAGATTCTCCAGGTGGAGACAAAGAGGGCAATTGGCTTCCCACTCCTAATGGTCCTTTCTATACTGTTTTACGCATTTATGGCCCTAGAGAAGTTATGTTAAATGGCACCTATAAATTTCCTAAAATTATTGGCGATAAAAAAAATTAAAAAGGAATATGTTAATCAACTGATTGACTGTACAATTCCTCAAATTCAAATTTTGAAACGGGCTTTGACCTAATTCTAGCAATTGAATCGCAATATATTTCTAGAAATGCAGAAGAATATTGAGACATACTTTTATTAGAATAGTTAGATATTAAATTTGCTTTATAATGATTTTTAGACACCGAATCCAACACTTCATTAATTAAAAAAGCATCAACATTAACTTCTAAACCTGCATTTTTAAAAACCTTTTGAACATCATCTTCAAATTTTTTTAAAACAATTGATTTTAATAATTGATTATTATCATCTAAAAACTCGCAGCTGTTATTTTGATTACAATTGAAAAAAAATAGAGATAAGATTAAAACTATTTGTGAGTTGATTTTTAAATTTTGAAACATCATAATACGTAAGTTTGAAATAAAACTGATGAAATTACTATCCTAAATAACTTCTTAAGGCTACTCTATGTTCGGGGTTGCTCTTATCATAGTTAGTAACAAGGAGCTCTAAAATTTCTGGAGGTTTATTCCCAATATCTATTTTTTTTGAATATTTAGACACATATAAATTAAAAACACCTTGCTCTTTTTCAAATATTAGAAAATGCTGTGCATTTAATTCTGTAAAAGAAATCTGATTTCCGTTGAAAGTTTTTGAATTGTCTTTTATGAATGGAGAAAAATCGAAGTATTTAAAAATATTTTCCATATTAAACTAATTCAGCAGACAACCCAAGGCTTAGCAATTTGGAACAACGAGGTTCTAACTCTTTAAGCTCACCTGTTTTTACAGTACATTTTCCTTTAAAATGAACCAACCAAGTACATTGTTCTGCTTGCTCTTCTGTATGTTCACATACATTAATTAAAGAATTAATTACAAAATCAAATGTATTTACCTCATCGTTATGTAATACGATGTGATGTTGATTTACTTCCTTTTCTAAAACAACTGCTTCTTCTTTAATTTCTTCTTTTGTACTCATCTCTACAAATTTATGAAAAAATTTTTATGGTTTCATAAACTTAAGCGCAACCCAGTTATTCTTTTGTAACAAATTTTCAAAAGATAGGCCATGCTTAGTTACTTCGTTTTCTATAATAATAACATCTTCTTTATAAAATCCACTAAGTAATAAAATTCCATTTTTATTCAAACATTCTGTATACGTTTTCATATCAGAAATTAAAATATTTCTATTGATGTTAGCAATGATAATATCATATTTTTTTTGCTTTAATAAAGAGGAATCCCCCTCTAATACTGTGATGTGATTACATCCATTTCTTTGAATGTTCTCTAGAGAGTTTTGATAGCACCAGTTATCAATATCTATTGCATCTATAGGCTGAGCTCCTTTTTTTTCGGCAAAAATGGCCAATATTCCAGTACCACAACCCATATCTAACACTTTTTTGTTTTCTAAATCTAGTGCTAATAAATGTTGAATCATCATGTGAGTTGTTTCATGGTGACCAGTACCAAAACTCATTTTTGGTTCTATCACTATATCGAACTTCAAAGAAGGATTTTTATGAAAAGGAGCACGAATACTAACTAGATTATCTACTTGAATAGGATTAAAATTTTTCTCCCATTCTTTATTCCAATTGGTTTGAATAACTTCAAAGTAAGAAAAACTAATTTTAAATTCATTAGACCCTAAAACATAAAGATTATCTAAAATATTTGGGTTCCATTCTATTTTTTGAATGTAGGCAGTTACTCCATTATCATGTTCAACAAAACTTTCAAAACCAACATCACCAAGTTCAGCTATTAATATTTCAGTTGCAGGATCTCTAGGTGATAGGGAAAATTCGTAAGCTATGTAAATGGAATCCATTAAACTAAAAAAGTATTAAAAAGCAGTAATAATACCTGTAAAGTCAGATGCTTTTAAAGATGCACCCCCAATTAATCCTCCATCTACATCTTCTTTAGAGAAAATTTCTTTGGCATTCGTTGGTTTTACACTTCCACCATATAATATAGAAACATTTTTAGCTACAGATGTACCATAAGTATTAACTAATAAGCCTCTAATGAAAGCATGCATTTCTTGTGCTTGTTCTGGACTTGCAGTTTCTCCTGTTCCAATTGCCCAAACTGGTTCATATGCTAATATGATATGTTCCCATGAGGATGCACTTAAAGAAAGTACCGCATTTTTTAATTGACTTTCTACAACATTAAAATGATTCCCTGATTTACGATCTTGTAACGATTCACCAAAACAAAAAATCACTTCCAAATTATTTTCAAGTGCAGATGCTACTTTCTCAGTTAAGATTTTATCATCTTCTCCAAAATATGTTCTTCTTTCTGAATGACCTAAAATTACAGTATTAACACCCACGTCTTTCAACATATCAGCTGAAATTTCACCGGTGAAAGCTCCACTTTTAGCTTGATGCATATTCTGAGCTGAAACTTCAATTATAGAATCTTGGGTTAATGCTACGGCAGAGGTAAGGTTAATAGAAGTAGGTGAAATTAATACTCTACAATTAACAGAAACCTCCTCTAATGCTTTATTTAAATCATTAATTAATGCGGTTGTTTGAGTTGCGTCATTATTCATTTTCCAATTTCCAGCAACAATATTATTTCTCATGTTTTTATATTTTTAAAAACGGCTAAATTACTCAATTTTAAGGGCTTTAAGAATGTTTTTATCTGTAATTTTTGTTGCCTTAAACAATGTGATTTCTCCAAATTCATTAATAACCAGATATCTTGGAATCCACCATAGGCCTAAAAACTTTCCAAGTGCTCCTTTTTTACCTGTTACCATATAATAATGGTCTCCCTTAATCTTTAAACGATCTATCGCTTTTAGCCATCGCTCTTTACTTTTATCAAGGGATAGAAAAACAAAATGAACATCTGGATTTTTATTTTGTAATTTCTTCAGTTCAGATAAGGTTACTATGCAATCTTTACACCAAGAAGCCCATATATCAATAAGAATTTTACCTCCTTTATGCTTACTTAAAATAGTATTTAATGTGAGTTCTTGCTGATTAATACTTATAAATTTATCCTGTAATGCTTCATTTGAAAACTGAGTTGGTCTTTGACAACCAATTGTGGCTAGTAACAATGATAAAAATATTTTTTTTATCATTTTATTGCAATCTAATTCTAGGATCTAACCAACTATACAAGATGTCTACAACTATATTTATAATGATAAATAATGTAGCTATTACTAAAACACTTCCCATAATTATTGGTAAATCCAGAGTGTTTAATGCATTTACAATTTCTTTTCCAAGACCATTCCAATTAAAAATATATTCAACAAATACAGCTCCAGCCAACATGGAAGCAAACCATCCTGAAACAGCAGTTATTACTGGATTCAATGCGTTTTTTAAAGCGTGATTTTTAATAATCTGATACTTTGTTAACCCTTTAGCTTTTGCTGTTCTTATGTAATCTTGACTTAAAACTTCAAGTAAAGAATTCCGCATTAATTGAATAATAACAGCCAATGGACGAATTCCTAGAACTAGGGCTGGAAGTATTAAATTTTTCCACTGTATAGTTATTTGTTCACCAAAGTCATCAACAACGTATAAACTGCCAGTCATTTCTAAACTCGTATAGTTGTGAAGAAGAAAACCAAATATCCAGGCAAACAAAATTGCAGAAAAAAATGAGGGAATACTCATTCCAAAAGTACTAACCACAGCAATTACTCTATCAAACCAGCTATCTTTATATAGTGCAGATAGAATGCCAAAAAATAATCCAATACCAATTGCTATAGAAATTGCAACTAGTGCTAAAATAGCAGTATTAGGAAGCGTTTCAGATATAATATCTGAAACCTTTTTCCCGTTTTTTTGAAAAGACTCTCTTAAATAAGGAAATTTTAAAACTAGGGTATAACTAGCTATGGTGAAAATTGTTTTGTAAGAGTATTTACCATTACTCAAAAAAGTATAATCATCTATTTTATTTGAATGAATTGATAGTGGAGATAAATCATTTAAATAATAAATATATTGAGTGGTTAAAGATTGATCAAATCCATATTTTTTTCTAATATTTTGAAGCTGATCAGAATCTTCCCTCTGATCTAGCATCATTCTTGCTGGATCTCCAGGTAAAACATTAAAGAGCAAGAAAATGACAGTAACCACTCCAAAAAGTGTTAAAACCCCATAAAAAAACTTATTAAATATAAATTGTATCATATAGAATGACTCTTAAACAAAGATAACAGAAAGTCTTAAAAATATGTACCTTTGTATAACTTTTAAAAAGACAGATGACTACAG
>Ga0228677_1000213_pt1 | contig 10982 bp, 8 predicted proteins | sample 58D_rmetaG_FD_182787 | JGI IMG/M metagenome (GOLD analysis project Ga0228677, IMG submission 182787) | Seawater microbial communities from Monterey Bay, California, United States - 58D_r | ecosystem: Environmental > Aquatic > Marine > Coastal | place: USA: California | collected 2016-11-04 | reverse complement strand
CAATCAGGGAGCTTATGTTTTAAACTAAAAAAAATATTAACTGTATTAGGCATTTTTTATAAATTACTCTTAAACGTTTTTATGTACTCTTTCCAGGTGTCTGTTTTATATTTTTCACTACCAAAATAAGTGATTACTTGCTCCATAATATCTGGGGTAAGATATCCTGGAACCCTGTCTAATAAGTCTAAATTTTCATTCATAAAAACAGTGGTTGGATAGCTTAATTTACCATTCAGTAAACTAGCAGTAAACTCATGGTATCCCCTTCTACCAGAAGGTCTGTATTTAAAGGTGTAATCTTTATAAATTAGGTCTTCCCTTTGTTCACCATCTAATTTTACAGGATAAAAATTCTTATTGATGTAAGAAGAAATTATTTTATTACTGTAGGTAATTCTATCCATTTTTTTACAATAACCACACCAATCAGTATATACATCTATTAACATAGGTTTTGGGTTTTCTTTTGTTAATTTGACTGCTTCTTCAAAAGATATCCAGTTTACTTTTTGGGCAGACAGTTTGCTAGCTAAAAAAAACAAAACAAAGATGATAACTATTTTTTTCATGATTATTAAATAATAACAGAATAGAGCAACAAATTTACATAAAAAAAGAAAGCATCGATAACGATGCTTTCTCTATGTTTTATAAGTTTTTGTTAACGAACTCCGTGCATTAGTTTTTTAAGTAACGGATGTAAGGCAAATGACACGAGTCCTAATGCTATTGGTACTATTGTGAAAATCAAGAAGAAATAAGAAAGACCGCTTTCCTGAGATATTTTCTCAATATCACCTCCAATATAATGAGCTAATTTATTTCCTATAGCAATGGCTAGATAGTATACTCCAAACATGAATGCGACCATTCTTGCAGGAACTAATTTACTCAAGTATGATAGCCCCATAGGAGACAAACATAATTCACCCAACGTATGAAATAAATAGGCTAGCACTAACCAGATCATACTTAATTTAGCAGTTTTTGCTCCTAATGGAATGTCTTTTGTAGCATATGCTAATAATCCAAAACCAATAGCCATAATAATTAAACCCAGTCCATATTTTACTGATGCTGGAGGATTGTATTTACTATCCCACCATTTCGTAAATAATGGAGCAAAGATGATAATGAATAAAGAATTTAAAATGGCAAACCAAGTAATAGGTACCTCTGTTTCTGTAGCTTGAAATTCAATGTATAATTTATAAATGATGATAGACCATACAATGAGGAAGCTAATTCCTAAAATAATGTTAGATAAGCTAATTTTACTAAATGTTTTATTAAATAATTTCACAAGTACATAGGTAATCACCAACATAGGAATCACAGTTACTAACAAATCAATAACTTTAAATATAGTTCCAGCAGTACCCTCTAAAATTCTATCTGTAAAATCTCTGGTATAAATGGGTAACGAACCTGCCGCTTGCTCAAAAGCAGCCCAAAAGAAAATGGTAAACAAGCAAAAAATTGTAAAGGCAATCATTCTATCGCGTTCTATTCTTGTATATCTAGGAATTCTTACAATTAATAAAATAATAAAGGTTATGGCCGCTACAAGTGCAAAAAATAACGAATCAGACATTCCTGCTATTGAAAAGTTCAAAGTATTAATATTCCCTATTTTACTTAAAGGGTCATTGATAATAAATATTAATGCTGAAACAACAAAAACAACAATCAATGAATAATCAAGCATTGAAAATGGATTCAATTTTTCCTCAGTTTTATTCTTACTAGTTATGTTGGTTGCATTTGACTCTATTTTTTTTGGTTTATCACCTAGGCTACCAAAAATAGATTGCGCATAATAAAATTGTAACATCCCTAAAAACATAAAGATTCCGGCTAAACCAAAACCATAGCTCCATCCAATTTTTTCTCCAACCCAACCACACAGCATGATTCCTATGAAAGCACCTGCATTTACACCCATATAAAATATGTTGTAAGCACCATCTTTCTTTTCGTCTTTACCGGCATACATCTTCGAAATGATAGAGGTCATATTAGGTTTAAAAAAACCATTACCAACAATAAGTAATGCAATACCAATATATAAAAATGTTGGGGTTTCAATTGCCATGGAAGCATGCCCTAGCGTCATTAATAGTGCACCAATAACAACTGCCATTCTGTAGCCTATTTTATTATCTGCTAGCCAACCTCCAACAATAGGGGTTAAGTATACAAATAGTGCATAGGTTCCTAATAGAGACAAGGCAGTGGATGTATCCCATCCCCAACCTGGATTATTCCCTGAGATGGCTCCTGTTAAAAATATTACTAATATGGCACGCATTCCATAATAAGAAAAACGCTCCCACATTTCTGTAAAAAATAAAACAAAAAGTCCGGCGGGGTGCCCTAGAACTTTGTCTTTAAACATATTTTCGATATCTGTTGTCATAATTTTTATTTTTATTAATGATAAAATTTCATCTAATTATTACTAGCTTAATTCTAATTCTTCGGCGCCGTGAGTTAATCTTTTGAGAGGTTTTAATATGGCTATAATTAATAGACCAAAAATTGTACAAAAAATAGCAATTCCTGTAAATACTTCAAATTCTCCAGCATCTTTAGATAACACTCCAACTAATCCTGCTACTTTATTTCCTAACCCAGTAGCAGCAAAGTAAGCTCCCATCATAAATGAAGCATATTTTAAAGGTGCTAACTTTGTTATAAAGGACAATGCAACTGGTGAGGCACACAATTCGCCAATGGTGTGAAATAAGTATGCCAATACCAACCAAATCATTGCTGATTTTTCAACAATTTTGTCACCATCCATTACTACCTCTGTACTGGCTTTACTCATAAAGAAGAAACCAAAAGCCATAATAATTACTCCAGTAGCCATTTTAAATAAAGAAGAAGATTCTTTCCCTTTTTTAGCCCATTTATACCAAAAATTCGCAATGAGAGTTGCAAAAATTATTATAAAAAAAGCATTAATAGATTGAAATACCGCTGCTGGAACTTCATTCCCTATAAGAGGTAGTGAGAAAGACAATATTCTGTCTGTTTTTTGTTCTGTGTATAAACTCATTAAACCTCCTGCTTGCTCAAAGGCACCCCAAAAAACAATAATTATTAAAAAAGATAAAAACATAACCAGCATTCTATCTTTTTCCTTTTTGTTTAAAGGCTTTTTCATTACATCTTTATTCAAAGAGTCTTTTGCACCAAGAAAATCACCAACACCCGTTAGGTATTTTAAACCATAAAAGTACATAACCTGCCCAAGAGCCATTCCAATTCCAGCCAATCCAAAACCATAATGCCAACCCCATCTAGCAGCAACAATTCCCACAATTAAAGCTCCTAAAAAAGCTCCTAAATTAATACCCATGTAAAATATATAAAAACCGATATCTCTTTTGTCATCTCCTTGTTTATATAATCCACCAACCATGGTAGAAATATTAGGTTTTAGCATTCCTACACCTAGTACTATTAAAACCAATCCAGTAAAAAAGGCCCATTGCGCATCAACGGCAAGAATTCCATGACCAAGACAAAGTAAAAGTCCTCCTACCATCACTGCTTTTTTCTGACCAATAAATTTATCAGCAATCCATCCTCCAGGAATAGAGGTTAAATAAACAAACATAGTATAGGTTCCGTAAAAAGATAAGGTTTCAGCATTTGACCAGCCATATCCAGATTGTGGATCACCCATAATAACAGGTGCAGCTAAAAATAATGTAAGTATTGCTCTCATTCCATAGTAGGAAAATCGTTCCCACATTTCTACAAAAAATAACACATACAATCCTGCAGGATGTCCAAAAATTTCTTTTTCGTGTGGTTGTTTCATTGTTGTATTCATCAGTTTACTTGTTTACGTTTACTTATTGGATTTTATATTCTTAATTTTTTATTAAATGTTGAGCTATGAAGTTAGTCATTTTATGATACAAATGTAGGCGAGTGTTATCACCTTTTCTAATTCCGTGAGCTCTGTCAGGGTACATGGCTATGTCAAATGGTTTGTTAGCCGCTACCAATGCGTTGATCATTCTCCTAGAGTTTTGCACATGCACATTGTCATCTCCTGTACCATGAACTAATAAATAATTGCCATTAAGTTTATCTGCATAATTTATTGGAGAATTATCATCGTAACCACTAGCATTTTCTTGTGGTGTTTGCATGTAACGTTCTGTATACACCGTATCATAAAATCGCCATGAGATAACAGGAGCAACTGCAATAGCAGTAGTAAAGATGTCGTTTCCTTTTAATAGACAATTTGTACTCATAAAACCACCATAACTCCAGCCCCATATGCCTATATTTTCTTTATCTATGAAATTACGTTCTGCTAATTTTTTAGCAGCAGCAATTTGATCTTCTACTTCATATTTACCCAATTCTTTTTGAGTTATTTTTTTAAAGTCTCTCCCTTTTAGGCCCGTTCCTCTTCCGTCTACACAAACAATAATCATCCCTTTCTGAGCTAATAATTGGTGCCAGTAATCATTGGTGCCGTTCCATTTATTACTAACCTGTTGAGAGCCTGGTCCTGAGTATTGAAACATCAATAGCGGGTATTGTTTTTGTTCATCAAAATCAAGAGGTTTAATCATCCACATGTTTAGGTCATTTCCATTGATATTGATGGTTGAAAATTCTTTTGGACTAATTCTATAATTTAACAATTTATCTTCTAAGCTAGAGTTGTCTTTAATCACTTTAATCATACTTCCTTCAGCTGAGTAAAGTGAGTAAATTGGAGGTGTTTCTGAAGTTGAATGTGTATTGATAAAATAATTTAAATTTCTACTAAAAGCAGCAGTATTTGTTCCAGCGTTATTACTTAATAATTTTTTATTAGTTCCGTCTAAACGAACACTATAGATGCCTCTATTAATAGCCCCGTTTTCTACAGATTGATAATAGATAGTTTTTTTGTCTTTATTAAAACCATAATATTTGGTTACTTCCCAACTTCCGTTGGTTATTTGATTGATGAGTTTTCCATTAAAATCATAATGATAAATATGATTGTAACCGTCTTTTTCACTAGTCCAAATAAAACTATTGTCATCTAGAAATGTAAGATCATTTTTAACACTCACATAGGCGTCATCTTTTTCATTTAGCAAAAGAGATGAACTACTTTTCAATGCATTTACTTTGTAAATTTTTAAATCATTTTGGTGTCGATTTAAAGTAGTAGCAATTAGTATAGGGTTAGTATTAGACCATTGTATTCTAGGAATGTATTCATAGCTTCCTAAAGCTATTTTCTTTAATTTTCGAGTTTCTAAATTATAGGTATGTAGCGAAACTTTTGCATTGTCTTCTCCAGCTTTAGGATATTTAAACACATGTTGAGTAGGGTATAGCTGATTCCCAGTAACCCCCATAGAAAATTCTTTAACCTTAGATTCGTTAAAACGTAAAAAAGCAATAAACTTACTATCCTTGCTCCATTCAAAAGCTCTAACAAAGCCAAATTCTTCCTCATAAACCCAGTCTGTAGTTCCATTGATTATATGATTGTATTTTCCATCGTAAGTGACTTGCCTTGTGGTATTTGTAGTTAAGTTTAAAATGAATAGATTGTTGTTTTTTGCATAGGCTACTTTTTTACTATCAGGAGAAAAGGTTGGTTCTTGAATGTGTTCTCCAATCAAGCGTATTTTTTTTGAGTTAACACTATATATATAGTATGTTCCTTTAGTAGATCTTCTATAAACCTTTTGAATATCTTTTCCTAAAATTAATTTTGATTCATCGTTGTTAAATGAATAGGACTCAAATTTTTGTAGACTATTAAGTGTTTTTCCGTCTACAATAGTTGCTACCTTTTCTAAATTCAAGTAACTATATTGATCTACTGTTGTAAACCCATTTTCATCTCTATTTAAAAGAGAATAGTAGTCTCCGTTCATAGAATTTAAAGCATTCATTCTGTTGGTAGAGAAAGTAGACCCCCAGATATCTTCTAATGTTATTTTTTCTGTTCTTGAGGCCTGGTTTGAATTATTTGAGGTAGGTTGCTTACAACTAAAAAGGAGTGAAATAAAAGCTAAAATGAATAATTTCTTCATTCTATAATTGCATATTTAGGAATTGATTGCCAAGTTTACGGAAAAATCGTCAAAAAAACTTTAAAAACAGTATAAATATTGAATTCATCTTACTGTTTTCATTGTTTCATTTATCTTTGCTTCACACTATAAAATGACATCGATGTCTAAAATGATTTCCGGATTTTCTAAACTAACCAAAGAAGAAAAAATTAATTGGTTAGCTACTAATTATTTTACAAATCAAACAGAAATAATTTCTACATTAAAAAAATATTGGAATTCAGATGAATTATTGCAACAGTTACATGATGATTTCATAGAAAACACCATTTCAAATTTTTATTTGCCATATGGTGTAGCGCCTAACTTTCTTATCAACAATACCTCTTATGCAATCCCTATGGTTATTGAGGAAAGTTCAGTAGTTGCTGCAGCTTCATTAGTGGCTAAATTTTGGAGTACAAGAGGAGGTTTTAAAGCTGAAGTGCTTTCTACCACTAAAATAGGTCAGGTACATTTTATGTACGATGGTGATAAAAATGAATTGATACAGTATTTCAATTCAAAAAAAGAGCTTTTTAAAATAGTTACAGCATCCATCACAAAAAATATGGAAAAACGTGGTGGAGGTATTTTAGATATTCAACTGATAGATAAGACTGAGAAACTACCTAACTACTATCAAATTCATGTCACTTTTGAAACCGTAGATTCTATGGGAGCAAATTTTATTAATTCTTGTTTAGAGGCCATAGCCAAAGAATTTAGAAGTGATGCGGTAGAAATAGTGATGAGTATTTTATCTAATTATGTTCCGGAATGTCTTGTGAGAGCTGAAGTAAGTTGTAACATTGAAGAATTAGGTGGAGAGGACCCCCAACAATTTGCAAAGAAATTTCACCAAGCAGTTCAGATTGCTGGTGTAGAACCTCACAGAGCTGTTACACACAATAAAGGGATCATGAATGGTATTGATGCAGTTGTATTAGCTACCGGTAACGATTTTAGAGCCATTGAAGCAGGAGTGCATGCCTATGCTTCAAGATCAGGACATTATACCAGCTTAACACATTGTGAAATTACCAATGGCATTTTTCGTTTTTGGATAGAAGTTCCATTAGCTGTTGGAACTGTAGGTTGATTAACTTCTATACATCCGTTAGCAAAATTATCTTTAGAGATGTTGCAACATCCCTCTGCAAAAGAATTAATGATGATTATGGCAACTGCCGGATTGGCTCAAAACTTTGCAGCTTTGCGAGCTTTAACGACCAAAGGAATACAACACGGTCATATGAAAATGCATTTGATGAATATCTTACATCAATTAGAAGCAGATGAACATGAGAAAACTGTTATTGCTAATTATTTTGATGGCAAAACTGTTACTCACAGTGACGTAGTTGATAAGTTTCAGGAATTAAGAAATACCAAATAATTTTGAATACATTCTACTCTAACGGAAAATTATTGCTCACTGGAGAATATCTTGTGTTAGAGGGAGCTTCAGCTCTGGCAGTTCCTACTAAATTTGGCCAAGATTTGTCAGTAGAAAAAATTAAGGAACCACAATTAATTTGGGGTAGTTTCACCAATACAGGAGATTGTTGGTTTGAGGCTGTTTTTGAGCTTCCAAAACTTAGATTAGTTCAGGCAACTTTTAAATCTGATTCAGACGGGAGCGCAGATTTTATTGCCGAAACACTTCAAGATATTTTATTTGAATCCAGAAAATTGAATCCAGAATTTTTAAAATCTGAACATGGGTTTCAAGTAAAAACCAATCTTACGTTTCCTAGAGATTGGGGTTTAGGAACTTCTTCTACACTAATTAACAATATTGCGCAATGGGCTAAAGTTGATGCTTTTCAATTGTTGTGGAATTCATTTTCAGGAAGTGGATACGATATTGCCAATGCAAAATATAATTCTCCTATTTTGTATGAGGTTAAGAATCAAAAACCAGTCATAAAAAAAGTAGATTTTACACCAAGTTTTAGTGATCAACTATTCTTTATTCATTTAAATAAAAAACAAGATAGCAAAGATGGAATAGCCAGGTTCAAAGAAAAGCGAGAAAAAACAAATAACGAAATACAACTTGTTTCAGAAATTTCTAGACAACTTGTTAAACAACAAAAGCTTTCAGAATTTGAAAAACTTATTCATGAGCATGAAAAAATCATTTCCTCGATTATTGAGTTACCTACAGTCAAAGAAAGCATATTTCCAGACTATTTTGGAACTCTAAAAAGTTTAGGTGCTTGGGGAGGCGATTTTATTTTAGCTACAGGTAATAAAGATACGCCTCAATATTTTAAAACTAAAGGATACACCACAATTCTAAGATATTCAGATATGGTGTTATGAAAAAAGTAATTATTATTGGTGGAGGTGCCGCAGGATTTTTCACTGCAATTAATGCGAAGGAAATGAATCCTGAATTAGATATTACCATTCTAGAAAAAGGTAAAGAAGTACTTCAAAAAGTAAAAATTTCTGGGGGTGGACGTTGCAATGTTACCCATGCTTGTTTTGAGCCCAAAGAATTAGTGCAATTTTATCCAAGAGGTGAAAAAGAATTGTTAGGTCCGTTCCATCAATTTATGACAGGTGATACTTTTGAATGGTTTGAGAATAACGGAATTCCTTTAAAAATTGAAAAAGACAATCGTGTTTTTCCTGAATCTAATTCATCGCAAACCATTATAGATTGCTTTCTTAACAAAACAAAGCGTTTAGGAATTTCTGTGCTGAAAAATCATGGAGTCTCCAGCATACAAAAGCAAGGGAATTCTTGGTTGATTATTACCAAAGAACAACAATTTGTTTGTGATGCTGTTGTAATGGCAGCAGGAAGTAGTAAAAAGGTATGGGAGTTGTCAAAAGCGTTGGGACATTCCATTATTTCTCCTGTTCCTTCATTGTTTACATTTAATATTAAAGATCCCAGAATTAAAGATTTGTTAGGAATATCGGTTCCTAATGCTACTGTTCAATTAGTAGATACTAATTTGGAAGCTTCAGGACCATTATTAATTACACATTGGGGGATGAGTGGTCCTGCAATTTTAAAACTATCTGCATTTGGAGCGCGAGTTTTGGCAGAAAAAAATTATGAGTATAAAGTGCAGATAGATTGGCTCTCTAGACCTACTCATAAAATTGTAAATGTATTGTTAAATTTAAAAAAGAAACAATCCAAAAAACAAGTAATTGTTAGATCTCCTTTTGAAGAGATTCCAAAAAGATTATGGGAACGTTTTGTAATCGCTGCCAAAATACCAGCTACGTTTAATTGGGCAGATCTAAGCCATATTCAAATAGATGCTTTGGCAAATCAACTGACAAAAAGTGTTTTTATTGCCAAAGGGAAAAGCACGTTTAAAGAAGAGTTTGTAACAGCTGGTGGAGTAGATTTGAGAGAGATCAACTTCAAAAAATTTGAAAGTAAATTACAAAATAACTTATTTTTTGTAGGTGAAGTGTTAAATATTGACGCAGTTACTGGTGGCTTTAATTTTCAGAATGCTTGGACCGGGGGCTGGTTGTGTGCAAAATCTTTATCGGTATAATTTAGGTTTCGTTATCTATATTAATATGAGTCCGTTTTAATGACTTATATCAGATTCTAACTAAGTTAGCGGATTTTTTTTCAAAGTCAAGCAATTCAACAGCTTCAAAAAAAGAACAGGTACTTATACCTGTTTACGCCAATTCTCCTCGTTGAGGTTTCAAAGCATCTCTGTATACTTTCATGTCAGATTCACTAACTACAATATAAGCAGCACAAAGCATCGGATTCTGTTCTTTAATATCTATCTCATAAAATGGAAGATTTTCAATTGCAGCAAATTCTTTTAAATGAATGGTATGGTGTTTTGCAGTTTTAAGGGCGTCAGGCCCTCTAAAATCCCATAATAGTTTTATTTTTCTTTCCAACAGAATACAATTTAAAAACAAAAATACCCTTTTCTATTTAGATACAGGTATTGAATTAATTATGAAAATGTCCTTTAAAAAGTTGCCTTATAAATAAGTCAAAAACTACTATATTTGTAGCAAAATGTAACGCTTGGATTCACATCAATTTATTCCAAAATCTCTTGTAAATAATACCACAAAACTATCATTTACCTGGAAAACACCAAGTAATATTGCTTTGGTAAAATATTGGGGAAAAACAGAACCACAAATACCAAAAAACGCTTCTATTAGTTTTACACTGAGTAACAGTCATACCATCACAACAATAGATTTTACTACAAAAAGCAATTCTGAAACCGATAACAATGAAATTAATTTTGAGTTGTTTTTTGAAGGGAAAAAGAAACAAGATTTTAAACCTAAAATTGCGAAGTTCTTTGAAAGAATTCTAGAATATTGCCCATACTTAATAGCTTATAATATGGTAATACATTCAGAGAATTCTTTCCCTCATAGTAGTGGTATTGCTTCTTCAGCAAGCGGTATGAGTGCTATAGCCATGTGTTTAATGAGTTTAGAAAAATCGTTAAGTTCTATTAAATTAACAGATGAATTTATAAACAAAAAAGCTTCTTTTTTGGCGCGTCTAGGATCTGGAAGCGCAAGTAGAAGTATAGAAGGCCCACTGGTGGTTTGGGGACAGCATCCAGATATTAAAGGGAGTTCAGATTTATTTGGTGTGCCGTTTCCTTATGAAGTTCATGAAGTTTTTAAAAACTATCAGGATGCAATTTTATTGGTAGACAAAGGAGAAAAGCAAGTGAGCAGCACAGTAGGTCATGATTTAATGCACAATCATCCATTTGCATCACAAAGATTTGATCAAGCCAATGAAAATTTGGCTAAAATTTCTAAAATTTTACAAAACGGAGATATAAACTCTTTTATAAATTTGGTAGAAAGTGAAGCTCTGAGTTTGCACGCTATGATGCT
>Ga0228677_1000185_pt1 | contig 11724 bp, 14 predicted proteins | sample 58D_rmetaG_FD_182787 | JGI IMG/M metagenome (GOLD analysis project Ga0228677, IMG submission 182787) | Seawater microbial communities from Monterey Bay, California, United States - 58D_r | ecosystem: Environmental > Aquatic > Marine > Coastal | place: USA: California | collected 2016-11-04 | reverse complement strand
TAAGTAAAAATGTTCAACTTTTATCAGATTACGATGGGGATGTAGCTCAGTTGGCTAGAGCGCTTGACTGGCAGTCAAGAGGTCGTGGGTTCGAGTCCCATCTTCTCCACTACATTCTCTTTCAGGTACTTCACAAAAAGTGATGTTAAGCATTTAATAGATGTTTAATTAATTGCCAAATAAGTGCCAAAAAAAAGTATTTCATATCCAAAAGTTTGTAAACGTTACGACGGTTTATATTACATTGATTTTAAGCTAAACAACAAAAGAATAAGGATGTTTAGTGGTAAAAAGATAGGTTCTTCAACCAATCCCAATACGTTTCCATTAAAGTATAGAAGAAATGAAACCATTAACCTCGCAAAAGAGGTTTACGATTATCTTGTTTCTAACAATTACAGCTTCACTAAACGACCTAAAAACAAGTTAGAGTTCTTTGATTATTTGATTGAAAGAAAACTATCAGAAAACCTGTCTGTGTCTTATATAAAAGCACTTAAAGCGATAGCAAGATGTTTACGTGAGCAGTTGGTTTCTAAAGGTTATGTCTCACCTGAATATGTTGATTCCTTGTCTTTAAGGTATCATAATAATACCAGCTTTAATACAACAAGAAGGCACGTTAATGTACTTGTCAATTATCTGTATGAAAATGACTTTGATATAAAGCCCTCTAAACTCAAAAGCAGAAGGCAAACAGAAACTTTGCATAAGCCTATTGAGAATGTAAAAGAATTACTTGAAACTATTAAGAGGTTTAATTACGATTTGTACCTGTGTTGTGTTCTTACGTATTGTTGTTTATTACGTCCACATCAAGAAATTAGATTACTTAAATGGGGTGATTTTAGTGAGGATTTAAGACACATAAGTCTGTCTGGTAGTAAAGTGAAATCTAAACGCAATAGAGTCGTTCCTGTACCCAAATTAGGGCTTGTAAAATCAGACAATAATCTAAACATCTTTACAGGAAGAATACAGCCATATAATAGAAGCTATTTTAACACGCTTTGGAAGCGTTTTAAGAAGGCTAATCCGTCTGTTGAACAAGGTATAACGATTTACTCTTTTAGGCATTCTGGAGCTATAGAAATCTTTAAAAGAACAGGGTCATTAACCAAGCTACAAAAGGCAATGGGGCATTCAAGTTTAAAAGTTAGTTTAACCTACTTAAGAGGATTAGAAGTTGAGGATTTAAAAGAGGAAGATATGCCAATGATTTAGAACTAATTACAATGGTCAACTTCAGGATAGTTCTTGTTGTTTTTATAATTTATATCAAAAACACAATTTTCTTTCAATTTAAATAATGCACCATCATTATATTTAATTTCCACGCTGCCATCAACAATCTTAATTTGCGAAATATTTTTTAAAGCATACTTTTTCATACCCACAATTTACAATAATTTTAAAAGAAGAAGATATGCCTATGGTTTAAGCTATTTTCTTAATATTTTTTCCATCTTTCTTCCTTTTGCTAGTTCGTCTACTAATTTGTCTAAAAATCTTACTTGTTGAGTCAATGAATTGTCTATTTCCTCAATTCGATAACCACATATTACTCCTTTAATTAGATGAGCATTAGGATTCAGTTCAGCATTTAGAAAGAATGTTTCAAATGTTGCCTTTTTATTAATTAAATCTTGTAATCTCAATTCATCATAACCAGTTAGCCATTCTATAACTTGATGTAATTCTACCTTCGTTCTTCCTTTTTTCTCTACCTTATTAACGTAATGAGGATAAACAGAAGCAAATGTCATATTTGCTATTCGTTCGTTATGTTTAACAGTAACTTTCATTACAAACAATTTACAATAATTTTAAAAGAAGATATGCCTATGGTTTAATCATAGAGATATTTTATACTTTGTATACTATAATTATTAACAAAACCATAACTATCTTGAAAACTTATAGTATCCCCAACTTTCCAATTAGCCTGATTATCTAAATATGGAATCTCTCTAACAGATGTTGTTTTGGTAACATCCTCCTTTTTAAAAAAAACAAAGTCAGAGTTATTATTTATTTTTCTTGGAGATGTAGCACACATTGATAGTCCTTCATATATTAAATCAGTAAAGTCAATATTAGAATCTCCATATTTAATTGGAAGATGTTTAGTGTTTTGATACATATATCTATTAAATTCCCAAAAAACTCTTTTATTAATTGTATCCCCAATAATTTTTATATATCCTATTTTTGAAGGTATATATCGTTTAGCAGAAGTATTATTTGGAATATATAGTTTTATGTCTTTGGTCTTTTGTTGAGTGCCCCAAGAATAACCCTCAGTAAAGATATCTTTAGAGAAATCAATAATTAAAGAGTCAACAGAGTAGTGATGGTATGAATCCATCCATAATTTATTACCATCGGCTCTATAATAACGCCCACCACATCCATCAGAGAGTGAACTTCTTATTGGAACTTCAATATTTTTCCATACTTCTGTAAGTTCATATCTAGCTTTTGATGGTGTTTTCGGTGTGAAATTAGCAACTACTGTCTTGTCAGAGTTCATTAATATTTTTAATGGATTGGATGTTTCTGAAACTGAACCAGTCCATTTATCAAAATTAAACTCCACTCTTGGATAAGCAGTTAATGTTATTTCTTGTCCTTCGTCAAATTGACCACCTATTGGACTCAAATCTCCAGCATTAATTGGATTTGATGATACATTCAAATTATATTTAATAGTTTCTCCTTTTGAACAAGAAAATACAAGTGGAATAAACAGTAATAGTAGAATTAGTTTTTTCATACTTAAATATAAGAATTATCTAAACCCTATTAATCTACTCCCTTTATAGAGGACTATGTTGTTGTATAATACAGGTCTATTGTAGCTGGTTATTATTGCTTGTCTTGGGTTGCTTATTTTGATTATCATTATATTTAGTTTATGAAAAAGTTATTCTTATTTGCATTCATTTTATTTTCTTGTAGTTCCGATGGAATTAATGACCCTGCAGTTAATGAATCATATAGGTTAGAACTCAAAAACAGCTTTGATGAAATGCAGTTAACTCAAATTAATTCAACTGATTTTGTACTAAATGTTACATCTGGTAACCAAATATTCACTATTGATAATCTTCCAAATGGTAGCAATAACGTAAGCGTTACTTTAAATTTTAGCTGTATGAATAAACAGGATTCTCGTGTCGTAAATGCTAATTTCAATAAAGGTCAAACAACAGTTGTAGAACTCACTAAATACCATAGAACTGCAGGAGGATGTATTCCTACATTTGTAGTTTCTTATCAATAGCCTTATCCAACTCCTTATCTGAATATTTACTCAAAGAATCAATAACTTCTATTTGAAATGTTCTTGGTTCTTCTTCTGTTATTTCTTCAACCTGTTTAAGTCTTGGTATTACATACGTCAGTCCTATTTGAATAAGTTTTAACCTCTCATTTTGAGTCATTGAATCAATATCAATACTTGACATAGCATCCAATATTACTTGACTTAATTTTTCTTTTATTTCTGCTGTTATCTTGTTTGGACTCCCTTTAGGTCTTGGCATATTTTATAGTATTTTATTATTTACATATCAGACCGCCCAAAGGGCGCTTCTATTAATTAGTTTGCATACCTCATTTAAAAAAGATGTTTAATCTTTTATGAAGAACCCTCCATCAACATCAAGGCAGAAAACTTATTCACGTGGTGTCGATTACTACTGACACAAGAAAAACTGCTGCGCTTACCCACTTACGCACTCTATGCGAGTTTATAACGTCAAACCTTATTGGGAAACTAAAGGTTTTGTGTAGAAAATATCTTGGTTCTCTAAACGTCTTTATGGGTTCTATTTACCAAGTTTAGACCCATATAATTATATAACGTAGTTAAGGGTTTATTTTGTGTTTTGAAACAATAGTTTTTAACAAAACAAGAAAGTTATTGACGAAATTAATTGCAGTTGCCAAGTAGTTGTTCAAGTTTATCTATCTGAACACTTGTTTCTAACATTATGGTTTTTTTTGCCAAAATATTAAATTATAATTTTTATGAAAATTAATTTATTTAAGCTTCTTTTATTTATTGTATTACCCTTTTATCTATCAGCACAACAAACTGTTAGAGGAATTATAACAGACAAAGATTCTAAAGAAACCATTCCTTTTGCTAATATTTTAATTAAAAATGTTACCCCGTTATTAGGTACAATTTCTGATGAAAACGGAAAGTTTATTTTAAAAAATGTCCCTATTGGTAAACAAACCCTAATAGTTACATTTTTAGGTTATGAAACCATTACACTATCAAATTTGAATGTAACATCAGGTAAAGAGGTCGTTTTAAATATTGGATTAATAGAAGATTTTGAAAAATTAGATGAAGTTATTGTTGTTGGAGGCAGAAAGAAAGAGGAAACTGTTAACGAATTTTCATCAGTAAGCGCACGTTCTTTAAATATTGAAGATGCTAATTTATATGCAGCTTCTTTTGGTGACCCAGCTAGGCAAGTACAAAATTTTGCAGGAGTAACAGGAAATGGTGATGATTTGAATAACGAAATTGTAATTAGAGGAAATTCACCAAATACGGTTTTATGGCGTTTAGAGGGTGCAGAAATTCCTAACCCAAACCATTTTGTGTATTCAACAGGTGGTGCAGTAAGTATGTTAAGTTCTAATGTACTAGATAAAACTGATTTTTTTACTTCTGCTTTTCCTGCAGAATATGGTAATGGTTTAGCTGGTGTTTTTGATTTACGATTTCGTAAAGGAAATAACAAAAAAAGAGAGACAACGATTGATGCAGGTTTTTTAGGACTCGGAATTGCTTCAGAAGGCTATTTTAATAAAAAAAGTGAAGCTTCATATTTATTAAATTACAGATATTCTACTGCTAGTATTTTAGAAAGTTTAGGCGTTAATTTAAGTGAAGGGGGTAACTTAAATTATCAAGATTTAAATTACAATATCTACCTTCCAACTTCAAAAATAGGGGAATTTAATGTATACGGACTATACGGAAAAAATACATTAAAATCATCTGAAACAGCTTCAGAAAGTGAAGATGGTAATCCAACTACAGGTAACTTTCAAAGCACTTCTAATAATGATGTAAGCACTTTTATAGCAGGAATTGGTCATCGCATATTTTTAAAAGATAGAACCTATTTAAAAACCAATATATCTTACTCTTCAGATGATGCAGATATTAGGGAGGAAACAAAAAATAATGGAATTGTAGACCCGTTAAGCGTTAATCGATTTGATTCAAAAATTGAAGCTTTCCGTTTATCTTCTTTTATAAATCACAAGTTTAATTCAAAAAATACTATACGTACTGGAATTAATTTAAGTCATTTAAAAGAGAAAACAATTTCTTTTCACACAGGTTCAAATGACATAGGACATTTAGTCCCGACAAAAGATGAAGCAAATGGAAATAGTAATATATTTCAGAGCTATGTTCAATGGAAACATAGAGCAACAGAAAAATTAACTTTAAATACAGGAATCCACTTTTTACATTTTGCTAAAACTAAAAGTAGTGCTGTAGAACCTAGAATAGGTCTTAATTACAAATTAAATTCTAAACACTCTTTATCACTAGGAGCAGGCTTGCATAGCAGAGCAGAACGCTTGACTACATATTTTGTAAAAGCCGATGACAATACTCAATTTCCGAACAAAAATTTAAAATTATCAAAAGCTTTACATTATGTGTTGGGATATAATTGGAAAATAAACAAACACACGCATTTTAAAGCAGAAGCATACTATCAAAACCTATTTAATATTCCTGTTGATAACACGGGGGAAACAGGTTTTAATGTGATAAATGCTCGATTATTTGATGTTTTTAATATTACAAACATCCCATTAACCAACGACGGAAAAGGAAGGAATTATGGAATAGAATTTACTTTAGAACGTTTTGTAAACAATGGATTCTATTACTTAACTACATTGTCTTTATATGATTCTAAATATAAAATAGGAAATTCAAATTATTATAATACACGGTTTAATGGAAATTATGTATTTAATTTTTTATCTGGAAAAGAATTTAAAATTCGAGGCGATAGTAATAAAATTCTCGCCATCAACTCTAAATTTAATCTAACGGGTGGGCAAAGATTTACAGCCATAAATAGAGAAGCTTCTATTGCTAATCAAACTGAAATATATTCTATTAAACCATTTACAGAAAAGGTTAAGGATTATTATCGTCTTGACATAGGTGTAAATTACCAATGGAATAAAAAGAATACCACTCACAATCTAAGTCTCAATATTCAAAATGTAACAAATAAACTTAATAAAACTGTTCCTGAGTATTTTTATGATGATACAACAAATAAGATTTTAAAAACCACTACAGAACAAAACGGTTTGTTGCCAGTTTTGAAGTATAGTATTAATTTTTGATAATTTTTAGTTTTGGAGTTTTTTCTAAATTAAAATTAATGCTGTACTTTATATTACAAATTTGATGAATTTAAAATACTATGGAGTTTAATTTTATACTAACAGGATTGGTTTTAATGCTTTCTTTTGTGACCTTCTCATTAAGCAATAGAATGAATAAGTACTCTAATATTTATTTAACTTTTCTTTTTAGTTTATTGACACTGATATTTATATTGCGCCTAATGGCAGAATATTTTTTTGATGAAAAGTATGGCTTTGATATTATCATTGAAAGCATCAAATTTCTAATTCCATCATTACTTTATTTATGTATATATCACTTTGTTAATAATTCTAATCATTTCTTAAAAAAACACTACCCACTATTTATTCCTTCAATAATAGTGGCTGTGATTTTGATTTTTTTAAATATAACAGAAACTAATCGTTCATTTTTGGAAAGTAACTACGAGATTATAGATGCTTTTTTATTAATTACTCTCATTCTATTTTCTATAATTACTTTCTATTTAGAAATAAAGATGTTATTGAGACATAAAAAAAATATTTTAAACATTCACTCTAATATTAAAGGAGTAAGCCTAAATTGGATTTATAATTTAATTCTAACTTTCTCTTTAATCCTTATAGTTCATCTATTTTTTGAAATAAGCTCTGAAGATAATTACTTTACATACTTTTTCAACTTTATTTTAGTTATCAGCTTACTTTATGCTGGCTACCATATTGTACAGCAAAGAGATATTTATGACACATTTTATCAAAATACTGAGATTCAAAAAGAAAAAATAATTGACAAAAGCTTGGTATTAGAAATGGCAAACAAACTACAGCATTTAATGGAGGAAGAAAAACTGTTTTTGAATAAAGACCTTTCATTAACCATACTATCTACGAAATTAAATACAACAACACATATTATGTCATATCTAATTAATACGCACTATAATGTAAATTTTTATAGCTACATAAATAAATTTAGATTAGACTATAGTAAATCACTTCTTAACAACCCTAATAAAAAACATTTAAGTATTGAAGGTATTGCTTATGAAAGTGGATTTGGTTCTAAAAGTACCTTTAATACACTTTTTAAAAAGGATACTGGGACAACTCCTTCTCAATATAAAATGGAATAAAATCCAAAAGAAATTTTAATAAGTTATTGCAGTTGCCAAGTAGTTGCCAAGAAGTATTAGTATATTTATTTAGCTTAAACATCATTTTAAGAAGTGAAGCTGGTTAGAAAATTTCGGAGAAATTAAAAAGCGCTTGACTGGCAGTCAAGAGGTCGTGGGTTCGAGTCCCATCTTCTCCACAAAGTAAACTGTCTAGCGCAACTATTCTAATTTAGTCAAGTGTCGCCATCCAATCAATGAGTAAATATGGCCACCTACTTAGATTTTCTTTTCCCGTGGCCAAAGAATATCCATGCCCTCCAATAGCATAAATGTGTAGTTCGTTTTTTATGCCAAATTTATTTAAGCTTTTATGAAACCTTAAGCTGTTTTCAACTTTTACAGCTTTATCATTATTTGAGTGAACCATAAATGTTGGAGGAGTATTTAAATTAACATTTAAATCATTGGAATATTGTTTTAGCAGTTTTTTAGGTGGATTGTTCCCTAAAAGTCTTTTAAAAGATCCACCGTGATATATGGTTGAATCAGATGAAATTACTGGATAAATCAAAGCCATAAAATCTGGTCTTGAATCAATAAAATCAATTTTATCCTTATTTTCAATGAGATCTCTATTAAATTGTGTCCCTAGTGTTGAGGCTAAATGTCCTCCAGCTGAAAATCCAATAACGCCTATTTTATTAGGATTAATATTCCATTTTACTGCATTTTTTCTGACTATTCTTACCGCTCGCTGAGCGTCTTGCAAGGGTGCTAAATGACTAGTCTTAACAGATTTAGATTGTGGGTGTCTATATTTCAAAATAAATGTTGCAATCCCTTTTGAATTATAAAAATTTGAAACAGATATCCCCTCCCACTCATATGCTAAATTTTTATACCCTCCTCCTGGAAATATTATTAAAGCTTCTCCGGTTGCAAATTTTTTAGGAGGAAGATGTATTTCTAAAGTTGGAACTTGCACTTTTGAGTAAGAATACATAGTACTGTCATTACTATAGAACTTAATTTCTTTTTCGTTAGAATTGACCCGATTGGGGACCTCATAAGGCCATATTTTTATAATTTCTTGAGAATAACTAACACAAGAAATAATAAAAAACAAATAGCTAATTTTTTTTTTAAAAAAATGTGAGTTCTTAAATATCATATACAAAGTCAATTTTAAACAATATATTACAATTTAATTATTCTAAATTTATATCAGAAAATATTATAATGAAAAAATTATTAATTCTTCTTTTTTGTGCAGTTTCTATAGCTCAAAATGATGTGAGTTTAGAAAAGTTGTATCCAAAAAAAGACTTAATTATTACATATCAAGATGATTGGGGGAAAAATAATTATAAAAAAGTAATTGAAGAATTTAAAAAATCTCCTCTTGACTTCGGCCAAATTGTATTTTTAGGCAATAGTATCACTGCTGAGGGAAAGGATTGGAGTAAAAGATTTAATTATCCAAATATAAAAAACAGGGGAATTGGAGGAGATGTCACAGATGGTATTCTAGCAAGAATAAATGAAGTTGTATACTTTAAGCCAAAAGCTGTTTTTTTATTAATTGGAATCAATGATTTGTGGAACACCACGCCTAATGTTCCCTCTGTAGAGTATATTTCATCTAATATTATAAAAATTGGTAAAGTAATTAATAAAAAATCCCCCAATACTAAAATTTATATTCAAACCATATTACCGGTTGAAAAAGAAATTTATAAAGAAAATATTTTGAGAATTAACACAATCTTAAAAGAAAGTGAAAAAAGTAATCCATATAAGATTATTGATCTTCACTCAGTTTTTATAAATGAAAAAGGAATTATTATAAGTGAACTTTTTACTGATGGAATTCATTTAAATGAAAAGGGTTATCAAGTTTGGGTTGATTTCATAAAACCAATTATTTATACTATTAAATAATGATGTACTTTTAACAAAAAAATAAACACGTGAGAAGTTTACTGCTTATATTATTGTTAATTCCTCTTTTATCTAGTTCCCAAGAAATTCAACAAGTAGAAATTGTTAAATCGGAAAAACAAATTGAAAAATTAACTGAACTTGTCGGAGAAAATGAATTAAAAATTGATTTTTTAGATTTTTTATTATTTCCTGCGCTAACAGTTGGATATGAAAAAAGTCGGAATAGTTCAACTGCATATGGAGCTACCATGTTTATAAATCTAGCTTCTGACGGAGATATTGGAAGCGATTGGAATGATAAGTTTGCTATTACGCCATATTATAGGTTTTATTTTTTAGAATCACAAGACTATGGTGGTTATGGAATCTTTGCTGAACTTTTCGGAAAATTTACCTCCGGTAAAAACGAATACTATAACAACTCCTCTCCCAATAAAGTGTCTGATTCATACTTCGATATTGCTCCAGGATTAGCGGTAGGAAGAAAATGGATTAACAGAAAAGGATTTACTTTTGAATTAATGTTTGGTGTGGGTAGAAATTTATTATACAGTGAAGATGATAGCAATAGATCTGCTGGAACCATCAGAGCTGGGGTATCGATTGGAAAAAGATTTTGAACTAATCTTAACTTAAATTACAATCTAATTAACACCATTTTCTTTAACTTTATTTAAAATTTAAAATAATGGGAAAGAAAAAAAACGATTTTTTAATATCAAACAACAAATACGGGCTAATAACTTTTAGTATAGTCGCTCTTGTAATTGTTGCAATCGCAGTTGCCTATTACACTTACTATTAATGTCTTCCATTTCGTATAGTAAAAATCTTATTAGTGGAGTTGAACTGGTTGATTCTAATTTAATTTTACCTCACGAAAAAGTTATTGATAAAAAAACAACTTTATTAATTGACTATTTAAATACATTTAATGAGTCCATAATAATATCTTCAATATTATGTTCTTCAAAAAATATGGTTATTATTGATGGCCATCACAGGTTTTTTGCATTAAAAAAAATAGGTTTCAAAAAAATTCCTGTAACCAAGCTAGATTATTTTTCAAACGAGATAAAAACAGATTTAAATGAAAAATATAGCAAAAAAGATATTATTTATTCTGGTATTAATAAAGAATTTTTAGAGCCTAAAAGTACCAATCATATCGTTTACTGTAAAAAATCTAAGAATTGGGAGCCAGTAATTTTACTGTCAAGCTTATTTAACTTAAAGTTTTAAAAATTGAATTCTACATTAACTAATTTAATAGAAGCTGAAAAAAAAGCAGAAAATTTATTTTTAGAAATAGAATCTAGAATGTTACTAGTCCCTGGAAAATCAGAGGAGGAAATAAACAGTTCTATTTTTGAATTAGCATATGAAATGTATGGAATAAAAAAATATTGGCATAAAAGAATTGTCAGGTGTGGTAAAAATACTTTAGAGCCATACAATGAAAATCCTAAAAATTTGGTATTGCTAAAAGATGACATCTTGTTTTTAGATTTTGGTCCAATTTTTGAAGAATGGGAAGCTGATTTTGGAAGAACATTCGTTGTTGGAAATGACTCTTACAAAATTAAACTTAAAAATGATATTGAATCGGCGTGGCACGATGGAAAAGCATTTTTTGAGTCACAATCTAAAATTACTGGCGCAGAGCTTTATACCTACTGTCAAAATTTAGCTAAAAATTATGGTTGGATGTTTGGTGGACAAATAGCTGGACATATTATAGGTCAGTATCCTCATGAGAAGCTAGAGAAAGAAGACAAAACAAATTATATTCATCCTGAAAATCATGAAAATATGTTAGGATGTGATAAAAAAGGTAATGTAAGAAACTGGATATTGGAAATACATTTTGTTGATACAGAAAAACAAATAGGGGGATTTTTTGAACAATTATTAGCTTAATTTAACCATCTTTTATTAATTTTAATAAAATCAAAACATACAATTATGGGAAGTAAATTTTTTGGAAATAGAATGGAAAAACAATCACCTGGTAAAAAAGGAGTTAAGCAAAACTTTAAAAATAAATCAAACAACGCTAAGTCTGGAGGTGTTAGAAAAACAGGAAGAGGTAATTAAAATCAAAGAAATTTTTAACATTCCAATACGTAAAAATCACAAATTAATTTTATTACTATGAAAATATTTAACACGCTATCTATATTATTTTATTTTACTTTTTTGTCTGTATCAGCTCAGTCGAACGATTCTAATCAAGAATCAGTTC
>Ga0228677_1000140_pt1 | contig 13213 bp, 11 predicted proteins | sample 58D_rmetaG_FD_182787 | JGI IMG/M metagenome (GOLD analysis project Ga0228677, IMG submission 182787) | Seawater microbial communities from Monterey Bay, California, United States - 58D_r | ecosystem: Environmental > Aquatic > Marine > Coastal | place: USA: California | collected 2016-11-04 | reverse complement strand
GACTTTTGTCTTGATTGCTTCTTCAGTTACCATGGTTCTTGCAGTAGATGCAGGACATCAAATGAACAAGAAAAAAGTGACCATCTATATGTTACTAACCATTATTGGAGGTATTATTTTTGTAGGATCACAAGCCTGGGAATGGAATACTTTTATTAATGGAACGTATGGAGCTGTGAAAACTACAGATGGTAAAATTCTTCAATTTGTAGACACAAATGGTAAACAAATTGCTCTAGCAGACTTTGTAGTGGGTGACAGAGGAAACGCCAGAGTACAACATACAAAAGGGAATGGATTGTGGTTTGAAGATGAAGGAACAATTTCACAATATTCTATCGCTCAAATTATAAGCTCTTACGAAGCAAATCCTGATGTTCAAATAAGAACAGAATTGATTGATTTAGACAAAAAACAAAAAACTATTCTCAGTAGAGAAAAAGGAGCTGAAGAACTCGCTAAAACTAGATTAATTGTAGAAGGAGCCAATCTAGAAGTTAATGAATATGGAAATACAATTTTTGCTGACTTCTTTTTCTTCATCACTGGGTTTCACGGTTTTCACGTTTTTTCTGGAATTATTTTTAACATTATTGTTTTCTTTAATGTTATTCTTGGAACCTATGAAAAAAGGGGGCACTATGAAATGGTTGAAAAAGTTGGTTTATATTGGCACTTTGTAGATTTAGTTTGGGTATTTGTTTTTACGTTTTTCTACCTAGTTTAATTTTTAATAATAGCATACATGGCACACGCACAATCACATACTAAAAGAATCTGGAACGTATTCTGGATACTTTCTGCAATTACAATAGTAGAAGTTATATTAGGTATTTACAAACCAGATGTCCTTCACTTAACAAGTTTTTTAGGAACAAGTCCATTAAACTGGTTGTTCATCATTTTAACACTTGCCAAAGCCTATGGAATTACTTGGGCATTCATGCATATGGAGGGTGAAAAAACATGGTTTAGAAGAGCTGTTGTTTGGACAGCAGTCTTTTTAATTATCTATTTGGTTACTCTCCTACTTATAGAGGGAGACTATTTATACAGTACATTAGCACCCTTGGTGCGCTGGTAACAACATATAATCAAGGTGGTTTTTAACCGCCTTTTTTTATCACTAATTATGAAAATCACAAAAAAAAGATTTGTACTCATAGCATTATTTGTGTTTCCTCTGCTGTTCTTTTTAATTCTTTCTACAGGAATTAATAACTTCAAGAAATTACCAACCCTTACAAATACAGTTTCTTTAGATGTTCTTGAAGATTCTATTCCGCTTTCAGACCACGTTACTGTTTTATGCTTTTTAGGAAATGATGTAGCCACAAAAAAAGGAGGTTTTTTTAATTTGAATCAAAAAATTTATAAAGAATTTTATGGATACAGACCCTTTCAAATCATTGCTGTTTACCCAAAATCTTCCAAAGATGATGTTGATAAATTAAAATCTGATTTAGGTGCTTTCACAGATATGTCTAAATGGAACTTCTTTGCCATGGAAAAAGAAACCATTAAAAAATTGCATCAAAATTTAAAAACTAAAAAAATATTAGATACCTCTCTATATTCGAAGCAGGTATACCTTTTAGACAAAGAACTTAACTTAAGAGGAAGAGATCAAGAAGGAGATGACGAAAGTCAAATCATGTATGGATACAATATAGAGTCTGTTGCTGAGCTGAATAATAAAATGGAAGATGATATTAAAGTTTTGCTTTATGAATATAGAGCAGCCTTTAAAAATAAAAATAAAGCAGATAGAAAAAACTAGTTATATGAGCAGGAAAAATTCATATATAGGCATTTCCTTTATCATTTTAATATTTGGTATTTATGTAGTTAGAAACCTAGATGACAGAATCTCAAATGAGACTTTAATAGATACTAACAGGCTAAATAAAACACAAGAAAACAATACAAAAAGTGAAAGCCAATTATTTGTTTACAACAAAGTTCCTCCATTTGAATTTACAAATCAAGACGGTAAAACCATTACTAATGAAACCTATAAAGGAAAGGTATACATAGTAGAGTTTTTCTTTACCACATGCCCTACCATTTGCCCTCTAATGAATGAGCAAATGTTATTAATTCAAGAGGAGTTTGCAGAAAATTCAAATGTTGGGATAGCTTCAATATCAATTACACCAAAAATTGACACCCAAGAGATCTTAAAGAATTATGCCGTTACTAATGGTATTACCCATAAAAACTGGCATCTTTTAACTGGAAAATCAGAAGAAGCAGTTTTTAATTTATCCAACAATGGATTTAAACTATACGCTGGACTAGATCAGAGTTTAGATCATGGAGGATTTGAACATTCTGGATTATTTGCTTTAGTTGACAAAAAAGGAGTAATTAGGTCACGAAAAGATTCCCAAGGAAATCCAATACTTTATTACAGGGCCATTGAAGAAAGTGGGTTCCCAAATCAAATAAATGAATTAAAAGAAGACATTAAAATACTACTAGATGAATACTAACGAATCAACAGAAAAAAAATATAAAAGAGGAATTACAATTCTTTCAATTGTAATTCCAGTAGCTGTAGCTGCTTTATTTGGTATAAATTTGAGAGCATTGGGCTTTGATGTTAAACCTCTAAGTTTTTTACCACCTATTTATGCAACGATAAATGGTATTACTGCCATTTTACTTGTTTCGGCTGTAATAGCTATTAAAAAAGGCCAGAAGAATCTTCATGAAAAATTAAATACACTAGCCATAGTTTGTTCTGTTTTATTTCTTGTAATGTACGTTGCCTACCACATGACTTCAGATTCCACCTCTTTTGGTGGAGAAGGAATTATAAAATATTTTTATTATTTTATTTTAATCACTCACATTCTATTATCAATAGTAGTAATCCCCTTTGTACTAATTACATTAATGAGAGCAAAATTTGGAAAATTTACTGAGCACAAAAAAATTGCTAAAATTACTTTTCCTCTTTGGCTTTACGTTGCAATAACAGGTGTAATTGTATACTTAATGATATCTCCATACTATGTCTAAGTATTATAACTATTTATTTGTATTTGTATTTTTAAACACATCTTATTCTTATTCACAGTGTGCAATGTGTAAGGCTGTTGTTGAAAACGGAGATGTAACAATGGCAGAGGGTATTAATGATGGTATTACTTATTTAATGATATTTCCTTACCTATTAATTGGTGTATTGTTCTACTTTATCTATAGATATAAAAAAGGGGTTAAAAATTAACATTTCAATAAGAGCCGTTACGTGTAACATATTCTAATTTTGATCGTCTTATGGTAAGCGTTTGAAATTGAGATAGCGTTAAATACGAAGTAGATTCTTAGAACTCAAAAAACATAAAACACCTAAAATGAAAATAAAATTTTTATTAATTGCCTCAATTTTTATGATCACTAGTGGTTACTCACAAGAAAAATGGTCATTAAAAAAGTGTGTAGAATACGCTCTAGAAAATAATATTTCAATTAAACAAAGTGCGCTTAGCATTTCTCTTTCTGAAAGAGATGTTGCCATTACTCAAGGAAATTTTCTACCGAGTATCGGAGCAAGTACTAGTGGAGGAATTAATTCAGGATTATCTCCAGACCAAACAGGAGTTTTAAAAAATACTACCAATTTTAACGCTCGGTTTAATCTTGGAGTAAATGGTACTATATTTAATGGATTTAGAAATTTAAATTCCTATAAACAAGCTCAATTGGGTGTAGAATCTAGTAAACTAGATTTAGAAAAAGCACAAAATGATGTTTCTCTATTTGTTGTTAATGGGTACTTAAATATTCTTTTTGCAAAAGAAAATTTATCTGTAGCCAAGGTTCAAGCTGAGATAAGCAAAAAACAAGTTGAAGCAGCTAACCAAAGATATGAGGCAGGTATTATCCCTAAAGGTGATCTTTTAAATACTCAATCTACAGCTGCCAACGATCAACAAAACGTAATTGCTCGTGAAAATACACTAACCATAGCATTACTAAATTTAGCTCAATTATTGCAAATATCTTCGGTAGGTTTTGACATAGAAGACATGAACGTAAATTCACCTTCAGGACTTTTGCTATATGATTCTTCTGAAGTTGTTTATGAGAAAGCATTAACCAATCAGCCTCAAATTAAAAATGCTGAATTAGGTATAAAAAATGCAGATTTAAATATAGAACTATCTAAAGGAGCTTTTTTACCTAGCCTGAGTTATAACGTAAGTGGTGGAACTTCCTATTTTAATCAAATGAATAATCTATTTCCTGGACAAAAAAATGAATATTTCTTTCAACAAGTTCTCAGGGATAGAGTTACTTATGGGGTATCGCTATCTTTAAATATTCCAATATTTAACAGGTTTCAAACCAAAAATAATGTTGCTAAATCCTATATTAATAAAGAATTGTCTCTATTAAACCTAGACAATCAAAAACTTCAACTTCAACAAACTATTGAGCAAGCGTTTGCAGATGCTAAAGCTGCCTCAAAAACTTTTGAAGCGGCAACCATTTCATTGAAATCACAAAGGGAAGCTTTTAAAAATGCACAAGAAAGTTATAATTTAGGAGCAAGTACTTTATTTGATTTTGATTTGGTAAGAAATAGACTGGTAAGTGCAGAATCTGCATTAATAAGAGCCAAATATGATTTTGTGTTTAAAACCAAAGTACTTCAGTTTTATTATGGAAATTTAAATCTAGATTAAACCTATATATATCAAGATAAAACGGCAACTTTTGGTTGCCGTTTTTTTATACTTTATCTTTACACAAAAAGTTTTTGAGCACTATATTACACATAGAAACGTCTACCAAAAATTGTTCTGTTAGCATTGCAAATTGTGGTAAGCTAATGAGTTTAAAAGAAATTAATACTGGAAATTATTCTCATGCAGAAATGCTCCATCCATTAATTAATGAAGCTTTATTAGAGAGCCAACTAACCATAAAAGAAATTGAAGCTATTGCTGTAGGCAAAGGCCCAGGATCTTATACTGGCTTACGTATTGGTGTTTCCGCGGCTAAAGGATTATGTTTTGCTAACGATATTCCTTTAATTTCAATCAATTCTTTGGAAATTTTAGCGCAATCCATGAATATAGATAGTGGTCTTATTATCCCAATGATAGATGCAAGAAGAATGGAAGTTTACGCTGCTATTTATGACAAAAACCACGATACTGTCAGAGAGACTAAGGCTGAAATAATTGATCAAAATTCTTTTTTAAATGAATTACAAAATCACATTGTTTATTTTTTAGGAGATGGTGCAAAAAAATGTAAAGAAATTATTCTTCATAAAAATGCTGTTTTTATAGAAAATGCCTTTCCCTCAGCCAAAGAAATGGCTACTATTTCTTACCATAAATTTAAAAATAAAACTACTGAAGATGTTGCATACTTTGAACCTTTTTATTTGAAAGACTTTGTTGCTACTCAAGAAAAAAAGAAAATTTAAACCTTAATTCGTTTTTATTATTAAATTGTTAAACAATTTTTAATGTAGTTTTAATTAAAAGATAATTAATACTTTTTTTATCAAAATTTCTTAACCATTCCTTTATTTTTAAAAAACCATTTGATTAAAACTAAATTTGATTTTTGAATGATCTTAAGATTAATTTAGAAATCATAATATTTAGTTTTTGTCAATTAATATTTTGATTATTCAACTGCCTTTGGCCAAGGCAGTTTTTTTAATATACAGGAAACATTAATTTAACATTAGAATTAGTTATTTGCAGTGACAAAAACTAATAAATTATGAAAATTAATAATGCGCTTCTATGCATTTCTTTATTTCTATGCATGAATTTATCTTCGCAAGAAACAAACGCACCAAAATTTGGTAAAGGACTTTTTAATCTCATTGGTAAGGATAGTTCCTTTTCTATGAATATGAGTGCGAGAATGCAAATGCTGGGTACATCTAACTGGGATTTAAATAACGGTTTAACCAACCCATCTTCCTCGCTTTTAGTAAGACGAGCTAGACTAAAATTTGATGGTTTTGCTTATTCTCCAAAATTAAAGTATAAACTTGAGCTTGGACTTTCTAATAGAGATATTGGTAAAGCTTCCTCATTTACAAATGAAGCCCCTAAATATATTTTAGATGCAGTTGTTAAATGGAATTTTTCTGGAAACTTTGTACTTTGGTTTGGTCAAACAAAATTACCAGGAAATAGAGAGCGAGTTATTTCGTCAGGAGACTTGCAACAAGTAGATCGTTCTCTACTAAATAGTAGATTTAATATAGATCGTGATATGGGCTTTCAATTAAGACATCACTTTAATCTTACGGATACCTTTATTGTAAGAGAAATGTTTTCAGTGTCTCAAGGTGAAGGAAGAAATATAACAACTGGAAATTTAGGAGGTCATCAATACACTTCTAGGATTGAATTGTTACCATTTGGTAAATTTGCAAGTAAAGGAGATTATAGAGGAAGTGATTTAAAATTTGAACCAGCTCCAAAGTTGGCTTTAGGTTTTACGTATGATTTTAATAATGATGCTGTAAAAAATAGAAGTAATCAGGGATCATATATGATTACCGATACTGGTTTTTATTCCACTAATATTTCAACAGTTTTTGTAGATGCTATGTATAAACACAATGGATTTTCATTTATGGGGGAATATGCTGTAAGAGATGCAGATGATGCTTTTGCTAAAAATTCTGATGGAACTTTAACAGGAGATCTAGTACAAGTAGGTAATGCGTTAAATCTACAAACTGGTTATTTATTATCAGAAACATTAGAAATTTCTGGTAGATATACCAATATAGATTGGGATCAAAATATTACAGGAAAAGGAAATGAAACTCAATATACTTTGGGTTTATCTAAATATATCTTAGGTCACAAATTAAAGGTACAAACAGATTTAAGTTATTTAGATTTAGCAACTAAAAACAATCAATTCATGTACAGACTTCAGGTCGACGTTCATTTTTAACAATATAACATAACGATAACATTCGTAAACGATAATCACAATAAATTTGTAACAAAAAAACAAGAACATGGGAGATCCATATATTTTAATGTTAATCGCCTTAGCTATTTTAGCTACGGTAGACTTAGTAGTAGGAGTTAGTAACGATGCTGTAAACTTTTTAAACTCAGCAATTGGTTCTAAAGCAATAGCCATAAGAAACATTATGATTATTGCAAGTATTGGTGTATTCTTTGGAGCCATTACCTCAAGCGGTATGATGGAGGTGGCACGTAAAGGAATTTTTAATCCAGGAATGTTCATGTTTCAAGACATCATGTTCATTTTTATGGCAGTAATGATTACTGATATTTTGTTGTTAGATGTATTTAATACATTGGGTATGCCAACCTCTACGACAGTATCTATTGTGTTTGAGTTACTAGGTGCTGCTGTAGCCATTTCATTAATAAAAATTTCACAAAACGATGCAGAATCAATTAGTGCCATCTGGAATTATATAAATTATGAAAAAGCATCTTTAATTATTTTTGGGATTCTATTATCTGTAGTCGTCGCATTTTCTGTAGGTGCTATTGTTCAATTTATTTCGAGGCTAATCTATTCCTTTAATTTTGAAAAAAGACCGAGTTATATTAATGCACTCTTTGGAGGATTTGCTATTACTGCAATTACCTATTTCATTATCATAAAAGGAATGAAAGGAACTCCTTACTATAAGGATGTAAAATATTTAATTGAAGACAATACCTTGTCTATCATCGCTGGTAGTTTTTTATTGTGGACAATAATTTCTCAAATATTTATCAAGTTATTTAATTTAAATGTCTTGAAATTAATTATTGGAATTGGTACTTTTTCATTAGCTATGGCCTTTTCTGGTAATGACTTAGTAAATTTTATTGGTGTTCCAATAGCCGCATGGAATTCCTATGAAGCTTGGAGTGTTTCTGGTGTAGAAGCAAATGCTTTTTCTATGGAAATATTAGCTAAAAAAGTTCCTTCTAATGTATGGTTGCTTTTAATCGCCGGAGGTATCATGGTAATAACCTTGTGGACATCAAGTAAAGCAAGAAATGTAATCAAAACAGGAATAGACTTATCTAGACAAGGTGAAGGTCATGAAAAATTTCAGCCCAATCCATTATCAAGATTAGTTGTTAGAGCCTATATGGGAATTAATGCAGGCTTAACCTATGTGTTACCGGCTAAAACAATTGCATTTGTGGATTCAAAGTTTCAAAAACCAGTAATAGAATTACCAAAAGATAAAACCTATGAATTACCGGCATTTGATATGATAAGAGCGTCTGTAAATCTAATTGTTGCAGGTATTTTAATTTCTATTGCTACCTCTTTAAAACTCCCATTATCTACCACTTATGTAACATTTATGGTAGCTATGGGTACTTCTTTAGCAGACAGAGCATGGGGAAGAGAAAGTGCTGTCTATAGAGTTGCTGGAGTTATTAATGTTGTTGGAGGATGGTTTTTAACCGCCATTACTGCATTTTTAGCTGCTGCACTAGTGGCATATCTTATTAGTTGGGATATGGTAATGATACCTGTATTACTAGTTGTTGTAGCCTTCTTAATAGGGAGAAATACCATCATTCACAAAAAGAAATCTAAAGAAGTAAAAGAACAAGAATATATAGAAAGAGCAGATTTAATAACCATTAATGGAGTTATTGAAGAAAGTGCAGATCATATATCTGGTGTTGCTAACCGTGTAAATAAATTATACACCAATGTAGTGAATGATTTATCTAATCATGATTTAAATAAATTACGTAAAACTGATAAACATGTTGGTAAATTAAATGAAGAAATAGATAACTTAAAAGATGGGGTATTCTATTTTATAAAATCTTTAGATGATACTTCGGTTCAGGCAAGTAGATTCTATATTTTAGTTCTTGGATATTTACAAGATGTTGCGCAATCTATTAGTTATATTTCTAGAGCTAGTTTTAAACATGTAAACAATAATCATAAAAACCTGAAGAAAGGTCAGTTAAAAGACTTGAAAGGAATAGACAATCAGTTAACTGAATTGCTAGGACAAGTAAGTACTATATTTGATTTAAGAGCTTTTGATGATTTAGAGGATATATTAATAGAGAAGCAAGCCTTGTTAAAAGATGTTTCTAACTCTATTGAAAAACAAGTTACCAGAATAAGACAAGAAGAATCTAGTCCAAAAAATACTACTTTATACTTTAGTATTTTATTAGAAACTCAAGATTTAATTACTGCTTTAATGAGCTTGTTACAAACCTATGAAGAATTTCATATTACTACTAAAGAAGTAAAATAAAATCTAAATATTTCTTAAATAAATAAAAACCCAAGTCAAAGACTTGGGTTTTTATATTTGTTGATTTAAAGAAAGTAATACCATTCTTAACTCCATAAAAGAATACGATTTATCTACATTCTCTTTTAAATGAGTTAAATTTTTATACTCCACAGCTTCTATTTCTTTAATCATTTTTTGATACCTTTTTAAAGGTATTAATTCTAAAACATCTATCTCTCCAGACGGGATATAACTTGCCAGATGACTTTCTATAGTGCCTGCTGTTAAACTTCTTTCTTTCGCTATTTCCTTAACTGACAAGCCTTTTTTAAACAACTCGAAGGAAATTTGTTTGGTAGATTTTTTATCTTCTTTCTTTTGTTCATTGAATTTATTAATACCGTTTTCTTTACAATACAAGGCTATCAATTCAAGTATTTCTTCTCCATACTTTTTCACTCGTATTTTCCCCATACCATTTACTTTTAACAATTCTTTTTCTGTTCTTGGTAAACTATCGCATATGGCATACAAAGTGTCTTGAGTAAACACTTGAAAATGAGGAATATTTTCTGCTTTAGAAATATCATCTCTAAGCTCACGTAAACCAAGAGCTAAAATAGGGTCTCTTTTTGAAGTTAGTTTTTTCTTTTTTACTGAAGTTGTTTTTTGGAGAACAGAGTCTGCTCTAGTCTTTAAATAAAGCTGTACCTTGAAGCCTTCTGTCATTTTTTTTAAGGCAAAAACTTTTTCACTCAGTAGTTCTTGTAGCTTATCAAAATGTGTTGTGAAATCTTTTTTTACAGCTTTATTATCAGAAGAAAAAGAGAGACTCGCTATAGGTTGCACTATATTTTTAATACTTTCAGTCAAGAAATAGTCTACTGCTTTTTTAAAACGTTCTTGAATTTGAGAACTGTTTTCGGGTAAAATACCCTCTTTAGAAATAGTGTTTAACTGATTTTTAAAGCCGGCAGAAACCTTCATCAATGCTACAATGCCTTTATCTTTTATGAGCTGTAAGTGCTCTATGACATCTCCTTTAATACTGGTTCTGTTCTTATAATAAATATCTATTAATCTAGTAACAGGGTATAGAAATGACTGGTAGTCAAATAACTCTGAAATTAAATTTAACTGAAACTGAATTTCAGATGCAGTTAGAATAGTTTCATCTGGATGGTTTTCTTCAACTTCTTTACTAAAAACTTGTACTGTAGTGTCATTAATAATTGCACTTTGTGAAATAGGTGTTTTTAATACCAGACCTTCAAGAGAAGTACATCTACTTAAAGCTACATAGGTTTGCCCGTGAGCAAAAGAGGCTTCAGCATCGATAATGGCCTTTTCAAAAGTTAAGCCTTGGCTTTTATGAATGGTAATGGCCCAAGCCAAGCGTAAAGGAATTTGAGAAAAAGTTCCTACGATATCTTCCTTTAACTCTTTAGTTTCCTCGTTTATGGAATAATTAACAGTATCCCACTGTTCCTTTTCAGTGATAATTTCATCAATTTCGTTGGCACATTGTACGGTTACATTATCTCTAGAAATGGCTGTAATAATTCCAATTTTTCCGTTATAATATCTCTTCTCTGGTGAAGAATCGTTTTTAATGAACATGACTTGTGCCCCAACTTTAAGAGCTAATCTCTCATCATTTGGAAATGCATTTTCGTTAAATTTACCAGACACCTCCGCATTAAAAATGTGATTTTTTGTGGTAAGTGTATTTAACTCAGAGTCATTTATTAGACTCGCTCTGTTATTGTGTGTGGTAAGCGTAATATATCCCTCATCTTTGTGAGGTGAAAACATAGGTTCATACCGTTTATTTAAAATAGCAGCAGAAGTTTCCGATAACTGATCATTTCTAATTTCATTCAAGATCTTAATAAAATCCTCATTTTTTTGTCTATAAATATGCTGTAATTCTATCGAAACAACTGAGGCAGATTGATAAGCTTTAGAACTAAAAAAGTATACGGTATTGTAATGCTCTTTTAGTAAACTCCATTCATTGGGTTTAACAACAGGAGCCAATTGTTGTAAATCTCCAATCATTAAAATTTGAACACCTCCAAAAACCTTATGTTTATTCTTGTATCTTCTTAATACTTGATCAATCCCGTCTAATACATCTGCACGCACCATACTTATTTCATCAATAACAACAAGATCTAGTGATTTAATAATGTCTATTTTAGCCCTAGAAAACCTTCGCTGTTGGTTTGAAGTATGGGCAATTTGATTGGGTAAAATAGGTCCAAAAGGCATCTGAAAAAAAGAGTGAATTGTAACTCCTTTAGCGTTAATAGCTGCAACACCAGTTGGGGCTACTACCACCATTCTTTTATGTGAATTTTCCTTTACACTGCGTAAAAAAGTAGTTTTACCGGTACCAGCTTTACCCGTTATAAAAAGATTTCTATCCGTATTATCAATAAATTGGTGAGCTAGTTTTAACTCAGCATTTTTTGGCATGGTAGCTTTTTATGGCAAGATACCTAATAAAATAGGTATGATAAAAAAAGACCATAAAAATGAAAGATAAATACACGATTCATTAAAAGAAGAAAGGTAGACAACATTTATGCTGTCTACCTTTTTGTGCCAAAAAAATATTATTATTTCCCCCTCAAAAAATTAATAATCTATAAATTTGGTTTATTGTAATTTGATATTTATTTAAAAATAAAATGGAGTTTAGGCTCCCTGCTGTTGAAGTTGTTCCATATTTGCAACAAAAACTGGTTCTTTTCTTTGACGAACATTTACAGCCCTTACTTTGTTACATCTATGACATTTTTGATGCCATTGATTTTTTACATCTATAGCCTTTTTTCTTCTTGATCGTGTTGAGATTTTTCTTCTAGTTCTACTCCAATTGTGACCGAATACTTTACATATAAGTGATTTCATAGTATGAGGGATTTTTTTTGTAAATTTCTTAAAGTAATATGTAACTCACAATACCCACTAATAATGAAATTTTTATCTCCCTATAACTAGGGATATTTATAATTAAGTGTGGGTATTTAAATTAAATAATACAAGGCTAAATTATACCTTAAAAGCGAAAGTTAGTATTTCGAAAAGCTCAAAAAGTAATGGCAAAAGTTCAATTATTATGATTTTTCAATACAGTTTAATAGTCTGAACCTACTTATTATTATCTTACAAAAAAACCCAAGTAAAATTACTTGGGTTTTATCATATAATAATTAAGTAACTTACATTTCTAAAGCACTTGTTGGATTATTATCCATTAATAATTCAACCGGATTTTCTAATGCTTCTTTTACCGCTACTAAAAATCCAACAGACTCCCTACCATCTATAATTCTATGATCATAAGATAAAGCTACATACATAATAGGTTGTATTACTACCTCCCCATTTACAGCCATAGGTCTATTTACTATATTATGCATCCCTAAAATCCCACTTTGTGGTGGATTAATAATTGGTGTAGATAGCATAGATCCAAAAACACCACCATTAGTAATGGTAAAAGTTCCTCCAGTCATTTCATCTATAGTAATTTGCCCATCTCTTGCTCTAACTGCTAAACGTTTTACTTCACTTTCTACCCCCCTAAAACTTAATTTCTCTGCATTTCTAATCACTGGTACCATCAGACCTTTTGGCCCTGAAACTGCTATAGAAATATCTTGAAAATCATGTTCTATTTTAAAATCTCCATCTATCATTGAATTAACATCTGGATACATTTTCAAAGCTCTTACTACAGCTAAAGTAAAGAAAGACATAAAACCTAGGCCTACGCCATGCTTAGCTTTAAAATCTTCTTTATATTGGGCTCTTAAATCAAAGATCGGCTGCATATTTACTTCATTGAAAGTAGTAAGCATAGCTGTTTCGCTTTTAACAGCTACCAAGCGTTCTGCTACTTTTCTTCGCAGCATAGACATTTTCTTTCGAGTTGTTCCTCTA
>Ga0228677_1000138_pt1 | contig 13236 bp, 10 predicted proteins | sample 58D_rmetaG_FD_182787 | JGI IMG/M metagenome (GOLD analysis project Ga0228677, IMG submission 182787) | Seawater microbial communities from Monterey Bay, California, United States - 58D_r | ecosystem: Environmental > Aquatic > Marine > Coastal | place: USA: California | collected 2016-11-04 | reverse complement strand
AACAACTATTTTAGCACCAGATAATCCTTTACCTAAATAATCATTAGCTTCACCATCTACTATCATAGTTAATCCTTTGGTAGCAAAAGCTCCAAAACTTTGCCCTGCAGAACCCTTAAAGTTAAGCGTTAAGGTATCTTCGGGTAATCCATCCTCTCCATGTAATTTTGAAATTTCATTACTAGTAATGGCCCCAACAGATCGGTTTGTATTTTGAATCGGATAATTAAATTCAGATTTTATTTTATTTTTTATAGCAGCTTTGGCATTGTCTATTATTTTTATATCGAGCACCTTATCTAAATTATGATTCTGCTTCTCAGTATTATGTAAGATATGATTACCCTCAACATCTGGTTGATGTAAAATAGCAGACACGTCTATACCTTTAGCTTTATAGTGATCTATTGAAGGGTTGGCATTAATTTTATGAGTTTGCCCAACCATCTCCTTGATAGATCTAAAACCTAATGAAGCCATAATTTGTCTTAATTCCTCAGCAACAAAGTACATGAAGTTAACTACGTGTTCTGGTGTTCCTTTAAAATTCTTACGCAGTTCGGGATCTTGAGTTGCAATCCCCACTGGACAAGTGTTTAAATGACATTGACGCATCATTATACAACCTGATGCCACAAGAGGTGCCGTTGCAAAACCAAATTCCTCAGCTCCTAACAAACATGCAATAGCTACATCTCTTCCTGTCTTTAACTGACCATCACATTCTAAAACAACTCTATTTCTTAGATTATTCATTACTAGAGTTTGTTGCGCTTCTGCAATTCCTAATTCCCATGGTAAACCAGCATGTTTTAATGAGGTTAATGGTGATGCTCCTGTACCACCATCAAAACCAGAAATTAAAATAACGTCTGCTTTTGCTTTAGCCACACCTGCAGCTATGGTACCTACACCTACTTTTGACACAAGTTTTACATTAATTCTTGCTTCTCTATTTGCATTTTTTAAATCAAAAATAAGTTGAGCTAAATCCTCAATGGAATAAATATCATGGTGAGGTGGCGGAGAAATTAGTCCAACATATGGAGTAGAATTTCTAACCTCAGCAATCCATGGCAACACTTTCTTTCCAGGTAATTGACCTCCTTCACCAGGTTTTGCTCCCTGTGCCATTTTAATTTGAATCTCTTTAGCATTAGTAAGGTAATTACTACTCACCCCAAATCTTCCAGATGCAACTTGCTTTATAGCACTATTTTTAGAATCTCCGTTAGGTAACTTATCAAATCGAATTTTATGTTCACCCCCCTCGCCAGAATTAGACTTTCCTCCAATTCTATTCATAGCTACAGCTAAATTTTCATGGGCTTCAGAGCTAATTGAACCATAGGACATGGCTCCTGTTTTAAAACGTTTTACTATCTCTGTCCAAGGCTCTACCTCTTCTATAGGAATTGGATCAAGATTATTAAATTCAAACAATCCTCTCAAGGTCATTAATTCTTTTGATTGCTTATTTATTTTTTCTGAATATACTTGATAACTTTCTTTACTTTTTAATCTTACTGCTTGCTGAAGTTTAGAAACTGTAGTAGGATTAAACATATGTCTTTCCCCACCTCTTCTCCAACGATAATCACCTCCTACATCTAAATCTAACACCTTATCTATTTTTAAATCTCTATAAGCAGACTTACATCTCTTGTAGATATCTTTTTGAAGAACATATAACCCAATTCCACCAATTCTGGAGGGTGTACCTGGAAAATACTTTTCAGTAAAAGCTTTTTTTAATCCTAAGATTTCAAAAATTTGAGAAGCTCTATAAGAATGTAATGTTGAAATTCCAATCTTATTCATAATTTTTAAAATTCCTTTTCCTATAGCTTTATTAAAATTTTTAACTGCAACTTTAGAATTAATTCCTATTATCTCTCCCGTCTCAACCTGATGAGTAATAATTTCATTGACCATATATGGATTGATTGCACTTGCACCGTAGCCAAATAGTGTTGCAAAATGATGAGGTTCTCTTGGCTCTGCAGTTTCCATGACTATTCCAAATTTAGAACGCTTTTGTTTTCTGCTTAGAGAATGATGCAGATAGGAACAGGCTAACAAAGCAGGTATTGGAGCATTTTCCTTGGTGACTCCTCTATCTGATAAAATAATAATATTAGAACCAGAGTCTACTGCCTCAACAGCTTTATCTAACATAAAATCTAAAGCTCTTTCTATTCCGTTTACGCCTTCATCTAGTGGAAATAAAATTGAAATAGATGTTGCTTTAAAATCTGAATGATCAATATTTTTAATTTTATCCAAATCTTCATTAGAAATAACTGGGTTTTGAATAAGAAGTTTCTTTGCTTGTTCGGGAGAGACATCAAATATATTTCCATCTGAACCAATGGCTAGACTAATGTCTGTAATAATTTCTTCCCGGATACCATCTAATGGAGGGTTGGTAACCTGAGCAAATAGTTGTTTGAAGTAGTTGTAAAGCAATTGAGGTTTATCAGATAAGACAGCTAAAGGTGTGTCTGTTCCCATAGAACCAATTCCTTCTTTAGAAGAAATTGCCATTGGAGATATTATAGTTGAAATTTCTTCAGTTGTATACCCAAAGAGTCTTAATCTAGTTTTATAATCTGTAACTTCAGTTGGGATATTGTTATTTGTATAAGGAATATCTACCAAAGGAAGAACATTCTCACTAACCCATTTCTTGTAAGGTTTTTTTGAAATAATTTCTTTTTTTATTTCTTCGTCTTCTATGATACGACCAGCATTCATATCTACTAAAAACATTTTTCCTGGTTCTAACCTTCCATGTTTTACAACATTTTCCGGTTTAATATTTAAAACACCAATTTCAGAGGACATCACTACATTTCCATTCTTAGTAACAGTGTATCTAGAAGGTCTTAACCCGTTCCTATCTAATAAAGCTCCTATAAAATTTCCATCTGTAAATGGAACTGATGCAGGACCATCCCAGGGCTCCATTATACATGCATTGTATTGATAAAATGCTTTTTTATCTTCATTCATGGAGGAATCTTTTTCCCAAGCTTCAGGTACCATCATCATCATAACTTCAGGTAATGACCTACCAGTCATCAATAATAATTCTACCGCCAAATCCATAGAGGCAGAATCAGATTTACCTTCAGTGATAATTGGAAATATTTTTTTTATGTCATTACCGAAAAGATCACTTTTCATTAATTCTTGTCTGGCCAACATTCTACTAACATTTCCTCTTAATGTATTTATCTCTCCATTATGACACATAAATCTAAATGGTTGAGCTAAATCCCAAGAGGGAAACGTATTGGTTGAAAAACGTTGATGAACCAATGCGAGCCTAGTTACTAAATCTGGTTGTCTTAAATCACTATAAAATCGACCAATATCCTCAGGAATTAACAATCCTTTGTAAATAATTGTTGTAGTGGAAAAACTAGGTAAATAAAAATATTTAGCCTCTGAAATTTTAGATTTTGACACCGTATGCTCAGTAATTTTTCTAGCTGCAAAGAGTTTTGCATTAAATTGCAATTCAGTCAATTCCTCATTCCCTTTTCCAACAAATAATTGTTTTGTTTTTGGTTGAGTTCTTGCAGCAATAACTCCCAAATTTGAGGTATCTACAGGAACATCTCTCCATCCTAAAACACACAGACCTTGATTTTTTAATTCTTTCTCAAAAACATTTTGACAATAACTACTTTGATTAAATTTCTTGGGTAAAAAAACCTGACCAACAGCATACTCTCCTGCATTTGGCAAATCAAAATCACATACACGAGAAAAAAATTCATGAGGAATGTCTATCAATATTCCTGCTCCATCTCCAGTTCTTCCATCTGAACTTACAGCACCACGATGTTCTAGTTTTATTAAAATTTCTAAAGCATCATGTATAATTTGATTAGATTTTTGTCCTTTCAAATTACAAATAAACCCTGCTCCACAATTATCTCTTTCAAACTCACTTAAATACAATCCTTGGTCTTTCATCATTTTTTCCTCTATTATTAGTACTATTATTTATAAAATTATAAAACACAAGAAAATGCACTGTTACCAATGCATTTTCATTTTGTTAAAGGATATCTAAATTTCTTTTAATAAAAATCTAAATACTACTCATTTACGGGGGTAATGAATTATTCTCCTCTGTCTCTTTTACCTGGGTAAGCTATAGTTCCATGCTCAGCAAGATCTAATCCTTTTTCTTCAACCTCTTTGCTTACACGTAAACCAATAGTACTTTTTAATGTAAATAAAACAACCCAAGATAAAGTGATTGCCCATACGGCATATGCTAAAGCACCTAATGCTTGAACACCTAATTGAGTGGCTCCGCCACCATTAAACAATCCTATACCGCCATCGGCATCAATTCCCCAAAGTCCTATTACAACTGTTCCCCAGACACCTACTACACCGTGAACAGAAACAGCACCAATAGCATCGTCTATTTTTAATTTTTTCTCAATGAATTCTATAGAAAAAACAACTAATATTCCTCCAAGTAAACCAGCTAAAACTGCTCCTTCGGATGACATATTTCCACATCCTGCAGTAATACTAACTAAACCAGCTAAAGCACCATTTAAAGTTTGTGCCAAATGAGGTTTACCATACCATATCCATGTTGTAATTAGAGCTCCTAAACCTCCTGCAGCAGCAGCTAAATTTGTAATCAATACTACATTAGAAGCACCAACAGCATCTGCGCCACCCCAAGCTAATTGAGATCCACCATTAAAACCAAACCAACCTAACCAAAGGATGAAAACTCCTAGTGTTGCTAAAACTTGGTTGTGTCCTGGTATTGGCATTACTTTTCCATCTATAAATTTTCCAATTCTAGGACCTACCAATACGGCAGCAACTAATGCTGCCCATCCTCCAACAGAGTGAACAATAGAAGACCCAGCAAAATCAATAAATCCTAAATCAGTTAACCAACCAGAACCTTGCCATTGCCATCCTCCAGATATTGGATAAATAATTGCAGTCATTACGATTGAAAAAATAACATAAGTTGAATATTTTGTTCTACCAGCAATTGCTCCAGAAACTATTGTTGCAGCGGTTGCAGCAAACATTGTTTGGAAGAATAAATCTGCTCCTTCTCCTTGAAATAATCCACTCCAGAAAAACCAACCATTAGTGGTATCTCCATACATTAGAGAATATCCTACTAACCAGTAAGTTAAAGAGCCAACACAAATATCCAATAGATTTTTCATGGCTATGTTTACGGCATTTTTTGATCTTGTCATTCCAGACTCTACTAAAGTAAATCCAGCTTGCATAAAGAATACTAAAATACCAGACAATAACATCCATAGCATTCCCATATCTCCATAGATTGATTCTGTCGTAGATTTAACAGCTGCGTCTACAGCAGCAGTGAGCTGTTCTTCAGTTACTCCGGTAACAACACTTAAGGAATCTGTTACAGCCTCTTGAAATACACCGGGCAATCTCAAAATTAGTTTAGGTAAAAAATTAGTCATAATTATAAAGTTTTAGTTAAGTTATTATTTAAAAAGAATAAACAGCAGCTACTGTTAAACCAGTTGCATTTTCTTTCCCTCCAACAAATATTATATCATCTCCTGAAGTATCATATCTTAATTCAGTAATTAGTTTTAAACTTTCAGAAAGTGAGGTGTTACCAGTTAAAGTAAATGCTGAAATAGTTTGATTACCTGCACCAGAAGTAAGTGTAAAAAATTCTGGTCTTAAACCTAGAGCAAATGTATCAGAAAATTCATTTTGAAGATATAAGGCAAAACCTTGGTAACCTGAATCTGCATCTTCTGAATTTGAATAAGCAGCATTAATCCCAAAGAAGAAAGAATCTGACAAATCAAAACCACCTGTGTAATCTAAATACAATACGTCTGAAGCACCAAAACCATCTGCACCATATGCCAAGTTGAAGAATTGATCTTTGTAACCAACTTGAAAACCAAGTTGATAATAATCATAATACGATTCATCACCGTTATCATCAATTGTACCGTAAAAATTTGAACCAGCAGTTAATCCATGTGGATTGGTTACAGCAAGCATAAAAGATAAATCATCTGAGGCAGTGTAATCTAATTTTAATCCTGTATGTGAAAATGGACCAGCATTGAATAAATAAGAAACTGAGTAATTAAAATTTCCAGTTGGAGATATTACTTCGTAACCATAGAATGTATTAAACTGTCCTAAAGTAAACGTTACTTTTTCAGAAGCATTGTAGTAAGCATATAATTGGTTAATTGCTCCATCATAAGCATTTGCAGCATTTGCTCTAGGCCCAAAAGCTAAGTCTGCAACCACTCCAGTTTTCCCTTTTTCGTAAGAAAATACTGTATTTGCCATACCTAAACCAAAACCATTCGCAGGAACATCCGTTAGAGTTCCAATAGTTCCAATGTCTGATGTTGATAAATTTGTAGAATAATAAGTATCTACACTTCCGCTTAGAGTAAATGTTCCTTTTTCTTCTTGTTCTTGAGAGTTCATGTTGAAACTTGTAAATAATACCGTTAATAACATGATTAATTTGAATTTTGTCATTTCTATATTTTTAAGAGTTAGAAGTTGCGAATTTTAAACAAAAAACCCACAACACCAAATAAACAAAGGGACGAGGGCTTACGAAAATGTTTTCGCAAGTAATGTAACTCTCAAAAAAAAGCCTCTAAAAATCATAAATATGTAATTTCAATAATTTTGAAGGAAGTGAAAATATGAATATCTCTTTTTAAAGAGAAATAATTATCATATTCGTAAAAATAAAGTTTTTTTAAAAAAATATTAACATCAAATTGTTAAAAACACTGATAATATATCATTAATAATCGCAAAATAAAGTAAATAATTGAAAATAATGTATTTTGATAAAAACACACTAGTCATTAAAAAAATGGTAAGCTTTAAATAATTTTAAATAAAGAGTTATTTAAATTCACTCAACTTATTTTTTGTAAAACTAGACAATACTAATCTTCCACTGATTTTAGCTTGGTCCTTTAATAATCTATCCCAGTGATCAGTTCCTCTCCAAAATGATTTTTTCATTTCATACATTGCCTCTGGGTTGTATAAACATAAATCTTCAGCAAAAGTCTTTACTGCTTTATCTAATTCTAAAATATTTTCAAAAACTTCTGAGTAAAGACCATGCCTTTCTGCCCATAAAGCTGAATAAAATTTTTTAGGATTAAGAGAGATTTGTGATAGCAAACTAAGTCCTATTTTACGTTCAACTACTGGACCTATTACAAATGGTCCAATACCTATATTGAGTTCACTTAATTTAACCTCTGCGTATTTAGTAGCTAGACAATAGTCACATGCAGCTACAATACCCAAACCACCTCCAACTGTTTTCCCTTGAATTCTTCCAACAATAAACTTAGGACAGGTTCTCATTGCATTTATAAGCTCTGCAAATCCTGAAAAAAATGCCATTCCAGACGCTTTATCTGAAATGTTTACTAATTCTGTAAAACTAGCACCTGCACAGAAGGTTCGATCTCCCCCACTTTGCAATACAATCACCCTAACATCTTCATTATCTCCTGCATTTTTAATTAGTTCTACAAGATTTTGTAAAATTTCTCCAGGCAATGAATTGTGAGATGGATGGTAAAATTCAATATATGAAATATGATTTACTATTGTCTGCTTTGCATATGATTTACTCATGTAGATATTTATTTCTATTGTAAAAATACCATAAAATATCGATCGAAGAAATAGAGTTCATATTTAGTTTTAAAAAATCAGATTTAAAGAAAAAACATTATGCATTCTAAAAATAATTGCAAGAAAAACCTATTAATGTAACATTAGTTAGTTAAGTTTCACTATTTTTAGTATTGAATTGTATATTTTTTTTATACAAAACGCTATCATACAACATATTGCATGGTTAAAATTAACAAAATATTACAATTTTTATTTGACAAACTCCTTTCAAGTAAAACAAGAAACAAGACTGAGAAAGTAATTCTTAATATTGCTTTACTTAGCTTTTTTGTTCATTTAGCATTCATATACTTTTCTAAATTAAATATCATTAATGTTAATTCTAGTTCCGAACTATTAAATAACCCGATATCAGCTATCTACACACCTTTTTCATTCATTCTTATATATGAAGTGTACCTTTTAATTTACTACTTACCAAAATCTTTCACAACATACATAACAAAACAGTATCAAATTATTACTCTTATCATAATACGAAAATTGTTTAAAGATTTATCATCTTTAGAGCTTACATCTAATTGGTTTGAAATTAAAGGAGATTTACAATTCACCTATGATTTAATTGCCTCTCTCTTACTTTTCTTTTTAATTTATTTATTTCAAAAGCAAGGAAAACAAAAAGTTAAACAACAGGCTAACTTACAACCCGTCATAGAAAAATTTGTACAAAAGAAAAGATTAATAGCTGTAATTTTAGTGCCTTTATTCTTTTTTATGGCTCTTAATACTCTTATAAAGTGGTCTACTGGAATTACAATATCTTCAAATGAATTTCCATCATTAGAGAGTATTAATAATCTATTTTTTGATCAATTTTTTACTGTATTAATATTAGTAGATGTAATACTACTATTAATCTCATTCTTTTACACAGACCAATTTCATAAAATTATAAGAAATTCAGGATTTATCATTTCTACCATTTTAATACGCATGTCATTTGGTGTCAGTGGATTAATTAATACCATATTAATTCTTGTTGCAGTTTTATTTGGTTTAGCTATACTTTCAATTCACAATAAGTATGAAAAAAATTATTTAATTTAAAGAATTGTCAATCATTTTTTTTTACTTTTATCAAAAATAGTTACTAATGAATTTTATTAAAAAAATAGGATTGTCTAACTTACTTATGTTAGCATTGTGTTTTATGATTATAGTCATTGCTGAATATTTGTTTTTATCTGGAAACAAATTGCATGGGATTTTTATCGGTTTATGGGCACCAACATTATTAGGTGTTTTAATTTATCTAAAACTTGTAGAACATGAGCGCAGATAATATAGTCCTATACTTTTCCATATTTGTAGTTGCTTTTGTTTTAATTTGGGCATTTTTTATGATACGCCAATATGATAAAACCCGTAGAAATTAATAAAATTTAAATAGCTTAAAGAAGTTTTTTTAATTGTTGAATTGTATAAATTAAGTCTTCTTTTTTTGTAAACCTACTAAACGAAAATCTAACAGAAGAATAACCCTCAAGATTATTATCAGTAATTTCTGCTAAAACATGGGATCCTTTAGAACTCCCGCTTTGACAAGCACTACCTCCAGACACAGCAATTCCATAAAGATCTAAGTTGAATAACAATAATTCATTTTGTGTTGGTAGCAACACGTTTAGAATAGTACAACTACTCAATTCTATATTTGAAGATTGACCATTAAAAAGAATATTAGGATTAATTTTTTTCAATTCTCTCATGAAAAAAGTTTTCAAATTATTCATAGTGATTATATCTGATTCTAGAGTTTCAGAAGCTATTAAAAATGCTTTTTCCATACCTAAAATTCCATGAACATTTTCTGTACTTGATCTAGCTCCTTTTTCTTGATCACCACCATGAAACATGGGTTGAATACCAAATCCTTTTCTAAAATAAGCAAATCCTACTCCTTTGGGTCCGTGAAATTTATGGGCACTAGCAGTAATAAAATCGATTGGTGTTTTTTGTAAATCAATCGAATAATGTCCAATGGTTTGCACAGTGTCAGAATGAAATAAAGCTTGATATTCTTGACATAAATCACATACTTGTTTTAATGGTAAAATATTTCCAATTTCATTATTAATATGCATTAAACTCACCAAAGTTTTTTTATCGGTTTTTATTAATAAATCTTCCAAATGTTTTAATGAAACATCACCAGATGGTAGTATGTTAACAAAGACCACTTCAATATTACAAGTATTTTGCAAAAAAGCTACTGTATGTAATACTGCATGATGTTCTATTTTAGAAGTAATAATACGTTTTACTTCCAAATTATTAATTGCATTGTGTAATATTAGATTATCTGCTTCTGTACCACCTGCAGTAAAAATAATTTCAGAAGCTGATGAGTTTAATAAGTGTGCAATATTTTTTCTAGCTGTCTCAACCAAATTTTTTGCCTTTCTACCAAATTGATGTGTTGAGGATGGATTTCCAAAATTTTCTAGCATTGATTCCTGCATTACATCAATAACTTCTTTTGCCATTGGTGTTGTTGCAGCATTATCTAAATAAATTTTTTTCATACTACAAAAGTATTTATTATTTATGACTTTGGATTTTGATATACATAAACTTCTGTTGCACCAAGACCATACTTCTTGTAAGAAGCATCATAAAATCTAACTGGGTACCTGCCAAATAAATAATGAAGCTCACTTTTTAATACACCCTCTCCTACTCCATGAATAAAAATTATTTTTGATATTCTTTTAGAAATTGCATATTCAATTTTTCTTTTTGCTGTATTTAGTTGTAGCGTTAATATATCAAAATTATCCATTCCTTTAGTACTTTTTATCAATTGATTAATATGTAAATCTACTTCAAGTATAACTTCATTTTTATCTTTTATAAAACTAGATTTTTTAGAGGTAGTTTCCTCTAACTTTTCATGTAATAGAGAATTGTTTATATCTGAAAATTTAGATAATTGATATTGATCATCCTCTATGATTACCAATTCATTTTGATGGTATTGATATACCATACCATCACTATCTTCAATACCTATTGTCTGATCATTTATGCTAACAATAATACCCTTTAAAACATCGTCTAATACCGCTACTTTTTTACCTACGATAAATTGCATAATTAACCTTAACTTAATATTAATTTGTGTCTTGTTATAGTATCTTTGAGACAAAAGTAAGAAGATGACTAACACAAATGGTAAAATGGTAAAAAAATTCTTTGAAACCTCTCATCAAAATATAGTTATTGATGATCCCAGAAAAGAACTTTTAATTACAATAGCTAATAAAATAGCCTCTAGTTGTAATAATGGTTTTGTTAATATTAATTTTATTTGCACCCACAATTCTAGACGAAGTCAACTAGGTCAAGTTTGGAGTTTTTTTGCAGCTAACTATTTTAATCTTCAAATTAATGCTTTCTCTGGAGGTACAGAGGTAACTGCTTTTCATAGAAACACAGTAAAGACTTTAACCCAAGTAGGATTTAAATTTGATGTTGAAGAGTTTTCACACACAAACCCTAGATATAAAATCTCTTTTAGTGATGATACACCTTGTTTGTCTGGTTTCTCTAAATTATATAATAATATCGAGAATAAAATACCCTATTTTGTAGTAACAACTTGTAATAATGCTGACGAAAATTGTCCTTTTATACCTGAAGCTATAGACAGATTTCATCTACCTTATGTAGACCCTAAACACTCTGATGGAACTGTTAATGAAGATGAAAGCTATTTAAAGACCAACAAAGTTATTGCTGCAGAAATGTATTTTCTTTTTAATGAGGTTAAAAAGTTACTATAATTAGACTTTGATGTCTTTGCTGTATGGAATACTTTTTAAAATGTGATTAATAGTATTTACCCTAGCCTCAGTTTTTCTATTAGCCTTTATCACTTTCCATGGAGATTTTTCAGTATCAGTAATAGCAAACATAGCCTGTTTATATTTTGTATACTCATCCCATAATTCCTGAGCTCTCTCGTCTACTGGTGACATTTTCCATTGCTTTAAAGGATCACTTCTTAAATCATCAAACCGCTTTGCTTGTTCTTTTTTGGAAATAGACATATAAATTTTTACTAGGTGAATTCCTGATTCTAAAATCATTCTTTCAAAGTCATTAACTTGACCCATAAATATATTATACTGTTCATCTGAACAAAAACCGTTAACAGGCTCTAAAACAGCTCTATTATACCAACTTCTATTAAAGAAAACCATCTCTCCTGCTTTTGGAAATTGTTCTATATATCGCTGAAAATACCATTGAGTTTGTTCATCTTCAGAGGGCTTTGGTAGGGCAACGATTTTAATATGTCTAGGGTTAATTCTTTCTGTAATTCTTCTTATCGCACCACCTTTACCAGCAGCATCCCTCCCTTCAAATAACACAATAACACGTTCATTATTATTTATGGCCCAAGTTTGAAGTTTTATTACCTCTATTTGTAACTTAATTAATTTTCGTTCATATTCAATATATCTAAGAGTTCTATCTACATTTATTAAATCTTTTGACAGAAGTGATATTAAACCTTTTTTTGAATTTAACTTTTTTAACTCTGAAGATGATAATTCTCTATGCATATTAATCTATTTGAAATGCAGATCTGTAGTATCGCATTACTACGTTTTGATCTGGAGTTAATGTGGTTTTTGAGTCTATTTTTCCATCGTAATCAAACATAGACAAAACATACCTCATTGCTTCTAATCTAGCTGTTTTTTTATTATTGGTCTTAATTAGCATCCAGGGACTGTATGAGGTATGGGTTTTACTAAACATTTCTTCCTTGTAGTGAGTATAAGTATCCCAAAGCTCTTGACCTTTTTTATCTACTGGACTAAATTTCCATCTTTTTAATGGATTTTCGTTTCTAGCATTAAAACGCTTTAATTGTTCTTCTTTAGATATAGAAAGCCAAAATTTTATAATGATTAGACCATCCTCATATAGCATATGTTCAAATTCAGGAACCTGAACTAAAAATTCATTATATTCTTTGTCTGTGCAGAAATTCATAACTGGTTCGACAACGGCTCTATTGTACCAACTTCTATCAAAAAATACAATTTCTCCAGGATTTGGTAATTCTTTTATATATCGCTGAAAATACCATTGCCCTTTTTCAACAGTTGTTGGTTTGTTTAATGCCACCAATCTTGAAGATCTTGGATTTAAATGTTCCATAAATCTTCTTATGTTCCCACCTTTACCTGCAGCATCTCTTCCTTCAAAAACAACAGCAACTCTCTTTTTTTCTTTTAAAACCCATTGTTGCAATTTAACCAATTCTATTTGTAAGAGTCTTAATTGTTTCTCATAAGCCAAAACATCAAATACCTTCTGACAAGGTACCCCTTTTGCATTTAGTTTGTTTATTAATTCTTGTGAAGAATTAGATTCAAAAAAATCTAATGCTTCTAAAACGGTTTTAGGTGCTGTCATTTAAAATTAAATTGACCTCTAAAATATTACTTTTTTTTAATTAAT
>Ga0228677_1000070_pt1 | contig 17684 bp, 17 predicted proteins | sample 58D_rmetaG_FD_182787 | JGI IMG/M metagenome (GOLD analysis project Ga0228677, IMG submission 182787) | Seawater microbial communities from Monterey Bay, California, United States - 58D_r | ecosystem: Environmental > Aquatic > Marine > Coastal | place: USA: California | collected 2016-11-04 | reverse complement strand
GACTACCGAGTCCACAAAGCCTATGGAGATTTTCTCACCGCCAACCGGCGGAACCAGGAAGCCCTGGCCACCTACCGCCGCGCGGTCGAGCTGGCGCCGAATGCGCTGGATGTTCACTGGGCCATGTGGAGTCTTTTCGATCGCATGGGAGATCAGAATAAAATGCGATTGTCTAAATTGAACAGAAGACTCCAAAAAAAAGAAGCTAGCACTAATTTGGATGAAAAAAAATTTGAAATTCTCACTAAAAAATTAACCCAAGAAAGTTTTAATGATCAGTTTTATTTCAGAGAACTTCAAGAGTATTATCAATACAAATTAAAAAAAATAAAAAATAAAATTTTAGGATTTGAGGATTCAATTAATCAGTATATTCGAGATAGAAAAGAAATTTCTAAGAATCTTCAACAAACCTTATTTGAAAAATACCAGTTTTTAAATCAGTATAAAGAACAAAAAGGAATACTAGATATATTTCACAACCCTTTGTCTAAGCCACCAGCTGGATCAGGAGATTGTGCTGCCCCAAAGTTATTACAATATGCTTTCCAACACGAATTAACCCCTGTTGTTATGGCAGAGTTCTGGTGGGGTATTTCACCTAATTCTGAAATCAGAAAACATAAAAATTTTTACCCATCATGCCAAAGTAGATGTAAACCTATTTTAAAACATATGCTAAAAGGCGTAAGAATGAATGAAAATTTACTGCTTAAAAATCTATCTGTAAAACAAGAATTAAAGATCATTTTTGAAGATGATGATATTATTATTGTTAATAAACCGCCAGAATTTTTATCGGTTCCTGGAAAAGAAATTAAAGACTCTGTATATACTAGAATAAAACAGCAATATCCATCTGCAACTGGGCCTTTAATTGTTCATAGGTTGGACATGTCTACTTCGGGGATTTTAGTTCTTACTAAAACAAAAGAAGCAAATAGAATTCTTCAGAATCAGTTTATTAAACGAACTATAAAAAAACGATACGTAGCACTTTTATCAGGTAAACTTAGTAAAAAAAAGGGAGTCATTACACTTCCTTTGAGACTTGACTTGGATGATAGACCTAGACAGCTAGTGGACTTTAAAAATGGAAAAACAGCTAAAACTAATTGGAATGTAATAACTCAGAATGATACGCATACTCGTGTTCATTTTTATCCAATTACTGGAAGAACTCATCAACTGAGAGTTCATGCTGCTCATAAAGACGGTTTAAACTTACCAATCATAGGAGATGATTTGTATGGAACAAAACAAGATAGATTGTATTTACACGCTGATTTTATTGAATTTATACACCCTAGCTCCCAAAAAAAAATGAGCTTTACTTTACCTTCTAATTTTTAAAATTTACTATTTAAAATTAATTTTACCTAAAAAGCTAAAACAACTCATCAAAACTCCTTGTTTACTATTTGTCAATCAAATAATTAATAGTACATTTGCACTCCTTTTTTAAGGAAAAAACAATTTTATTAATAGAACAAAAACTAAAAGTGTAATTATGAACACATTAAGTTACAAAACAGTATCGGCTAACAAAGCTACCGTTTCAAAAGAATGGGTGTTAGTTGATGCGGACGGGCAAACGTTGGGTCGTCTAGCTTCTAAAATAGCAAAGCTAATTAGAGGTAAACACAAACCAAACTTTACTCCTCATGTAGATTGTGGAGACAACGTGGTTGTTATCAACGCAGAAAAAATTAATCTAACTGGAAAAAAATGGACGGACAAAAGTTACATTCGTCACACAGGTTACCCAGGAGGACAACGATCGTTAACTGCAACAGAAATGTTTGAAAAAGATCCTACTAGATTGGTAGAGAAAGCAGTAAAAGGAATGTTACCAAAGAACATCTTAGGTAGTGCTCTTTTCAGAAACTTATATGTTTATGCTGGTTCAGAGCATAGTCATGAAGCTCAAAGCCCTAAAGCTATTAACTTAAACGATCTTAAATAATGGATATAGTTCACAAAATAGGTAGAAGAAAAACTGCCGTAGCTCGTGTTTACCTATCTAAAGGTAAAGGAAACATTACAGTAAATAAAAAAGATTTTAAAGACTATTTTACTACTGCTACTCTTCAATACAAAGTAGAGCAAGCCTTAATGTTAACAGATAATTTAAATTCTTATGACATTAAAGTAAATGTTTATGGAGGTGGAGTAACAGGTCAAGCTGAAGCTATTCGATTAGCTATTACAAGAGCTCTAGTTTCTATAAACGAAGAATACAGACTAATTCTTAAGCCAGAAGGATTACTAACTCGTGATCCAAGAATGGTAGAGCGTAAGAAATTTGGTCAGAAAAAAGCACGTAAAAAATTCCAGTTCTCTAAACGTTAATAATTGGTTTAGATTACTGTTATCAATAATTAATAACAGTTTAGTATCTAAATATATAAGACTCAAAATTTAAGACTACTTATATATTGATTTTAAATACACAGAACGTAAACACATTTTAAAAAATGGCAAAAGCAAACATTCAAGAATTATTAGACAACGGAGTACATTTTGGTCACTTGACTAGAAAATGGAATCCAAACATGGCCCCATACATTTATACAGAACGTAATGGAGTTCATATTATAGATTTATACAAAACAGCAGCAAAAATTGATGAAGCTTCATTAGCATTGCAAAAAATTGCAAACTCTGGAAGAAAAATTTTATTTGTTGCCACTAAAAAGCAAGCTAAAGATATTGTTTCAGAAAAAGCTGGAGCGGTTAACATGCCTTTCATTACAGAAAGATGGCCTGGAGGAATGCTTACAAACTTCATCACGATCAGAAAAGCGGTTAAAAAAATGACCTCAATAGATAGAATGAAGCAAGATGGGTCTTTTGATGCTTTATCTAAAAGAGAAAAATTACAAATCAATCGTCAAAGAGAGAAATTAGACAAAAACTTAGGTTCTATCGTAGATATGACTCGTTTACCTGGTGCAATTTTCGTTGTTGATGTAAAAAAGGAGCACATTGCAATTGCAGAAGCTCAGAAATTAAACATCCCAATTTTTGCTATGGTCGATACTAATTCAGATCCTAGACCAGTAGATTATGTAATCCCATCTAATGATGATGCTTCAAAGTCTATAGAAAAAGTATTATCATTTATCACTGAAGGTATTGCCGAGGGTTTAGCTGATAGAAAAGCAGAAAAAGAGAAAGCAAAGCCAGCTGTTAAGGAAGCGAAAGAAGAAGTTGAAAAACCAGCTAAAAAAGAAGCTAAAAAAACAGCTAAAAAAGAAGTAGTTAAAGAAGAAGCAAAAGAGGCTGCACCTGCAGATAAGGCTTCATCAAAAAAGGCTACTGAAAAGAAATAAATTGTAAATTTTTTAAAGACAAAAAAAATGGTTAAAGTAACCGCTGCAGAAGTAAATAAATTAAGAAAAACAACCGGAGCAGGAATGATGGACTGCAAGAAGGCTTTAGTTGAAGCAGAAGGAAATTTTGATGAAGCTATTGACATCTTAAGAAAGAAAGGACAAAAAGTAGCTGCAAAAAGAGCAGACAGAGAATCTACTGAAGGTGCTGCTATTGCAAAAGTTAATGACAGTAAAACAGTTGGAGTTTCTATTGTTCTAGGATGTGAAACTGATTTTGTTGGAAAAAATGATAGCTTTGTGAGCCTTGCACACGAATTTGCTGCGATAGCACTAAACTGTTCTTCCAAAGAAGAATTATTAACTGCTGACTTCAATGGAATGACTGTTGCTGAAAAATTAATTGAACAAACAGGTGTTATTGGAGAAAAACTTCAAATCAATGCTTTTGAAAAATTAGAAGCACCATTTGTTGGATCTTACATTCACGCAGGTAACAAAATTGCTACAATTGTAGGTTTATCATCAGCTTCAGAAGGAGCTAGTGTTGTAGCTAAAGATGTTGCCATGCAGGCAGCTGCAATGAATCCTATTGCTTTGAACGAAAACGAAGTTGATGCTTCTGTTATTGAAAAAGAAATAGAAATTGCTAAAGATCAATTAAGAGCAGAAGGAAAACCAGAAGCAATGTTAGAGAATATTGCTAAAGGTAAAATAAAGCGTTTTTTCAAAGACAATACATTAGTAAATCAAGCATTTATTAAAGACAGTAAACAAAGTGTTGCTGCATATGTAAAAACTATTGGAGACGTTAATGTAACAGGTTTTAAACGTGTTGCTCTAGGATAAATTACTCTTTATTACTAGACTACACTTCCATAAGTGTAGATTATAAACTTAATTCAAACCTCGTTAGTCACTGAAACAAATTCAGAGCACTAGCGAGGTTTTTTCATGTAGACAAGCATTTAAAAAAAGAAAAAAATGCTTAGTTTTGTGCAACTTTCAGAAATATGCAATACAAAAGAGTACTTTTAAAATTGAGTGGTGAGGCGCTTATGGGTGATCGACAATATGGAATAGATTCTAATCGCCTGAAAGAATATGCGAAAGAAATTAAAGAAGTAACTGAAAAAGGGATAGAACTTGCCATTGTTATTGGTGGGGGAAATATCTTTAGAGGTGTATCCGGAGCCAGTAATGGTATGGATCGTGTTCAAGGTGATCATATGGGAATGTTAGCAACCTGTATAAATGGATTAGCTCTTCAAAGCGCTTTAGAAGACGAAGGAATATATACTAGACTCCAGACTGCGATTCAGATTAAAGAAATCGCAGAACCTTACATTAAAAGAAAGGCAATTCGTCATCTAGAAAAAGGAAGAGTTGTTATTTTTGGAGCAGGAACAGGAAACCCATATTTTACAACTGATACAGCAGCTGTTTTAAGAGCAATTGAAATTAATGCTGATGCAATCTTAAAAGGAACACGTGTAGACGGTATCTATAATGTAGATCCAGAAAAAGATGAAAATGCAATAAAATTTGAAACAATTACATTTAAAGATGTAATTAGCAAAGGATTAAAAGTAATGGATATGACTGCATTTACTTTAAGCGAAGAAAATAAACTTCCAATTATTGTTTTTGATATGAATACAAGTGGAAATCTCTTAAAATTAGTTTCTGGCAAACAAATTGGAACCATTGTTAATCATTAACAAAATATCATACTTATGAACGAAGAAATTGAATTTATTATAGATTCTGCAAAAGAACAAATGCAAGGAACTATAGATTTTTTAATCAAAGAATTAAGAAGTATTAGAGCAGGTAAAGCTTCACCGTCTATGTTATCTAATATTATGGTAGATTATTATGGTTCTCAAACCCCTTTAGGACAAGTTGCAAATGTAAATACTCCTGATGCTAGAACAATTAGTATTCAACCCTGGGAAAAACAAATGCTTACAGAAATTGAAAAGGCTATTATGAAAGCAAACATAGGTTTTAACCCTATGAATAATGGTGAAAATATAATTATTAATGTACCGCCTTTAACAGAGGAAAGAAGACGAAGCCTTGCAAAACAAGCAAAAGCTGAAGCAGAACATGCCAAAGTTGGTGTAAGAAATGCTCGAAAAGAAGCTAATAATGAAATAAAAAAATTAGACATCTCTGATGACATGAAGAAGAATGTAGAGACAGATATTCAGGAACTAACAGATACTTTTGTTAAAAAAATTGATGACTTATTTAACTTAAAAGAGAAAGAAATTATGACTGTTTAAAAACATCATAAAAACCAGTTAATAACAACCTAAAACTTAATATCAATAAGAATGAATTTCTGGACTAGAGTATCAAGAATTATCTTAAAAAATAGATACTTGATTCTTATTCTTATTGCATTAGCTACAACTTTTCTTGTTTCTCAAATGAAACACATGAGGTTTTCTTATACTGAAGCAAACCTTTTGCCTGAAAATCATGAAATAAATATTCAATACAACCAATTTCTAGATATTTTTGGAGAGGAGGGAAATTTAATTTTACTCGCAATTAAAGATTCCACAGTCTTTACTCCCACTAACTTTAATCTATGGAATTCACTTGCTAAATCATTTGATTCTTTAAACGAAGTTGAATTTACTCTGTCTATTGCCGATGTCAAAAAACTAAGAAAAGACACAAAAAACAAAAAATTCTTACTGGAGTCTATTTACACAGAAAAAATTACATCTCAAGATAAGGTTAATAAAATCAAAAAAGAACTTTTTGAAAAACTCCCCTTTTATGACAATTTATTGTACAATAAAAAGACTGGAACCATTCAAACAGCCATTTATATTAAAAAAGATATTGTAAATACCCCAGTAAGGAAAGCTTTTGTATTTGACAAGTTAATCCCCATTATTAATCAATTTGAAAAAGAAACCAACTTAAATGTTCGTGTTTCTGGAATGCCCTACATAAGAACCATAAATTCTCAAAATATTATAGATGAAATACAGTTATTTGTTTTAGGAGCACTGTTTATAACAGGAATTATTTTCTTTTTCTTTTTTCGCTCCTACAGAGCGACATTTATTACCCTTCTAGTTGTAACCATTGGTGTAACATGGGCTTTCGGATTTATAGGTTTGTTTGGCTATGAAATTACTGTTTTAACAGCATTAATACCTCCTTTAATTATTGTTATTGGAGTTCCCAATGCTGTATTTCTCATCAATAAATATCAACAAGAAATTAAGTTACACGGTCAGCAAGCCAAAGCACTTCAACGGGTCATTTCTAAAATTGGTAACGCCACCTTAATGACCAATATAACAACGGCCTCAGGTTTCGCAACTTTTGTTTTTGTAAAAAGTCAATTACTTAGAGAATTTGGTATTCTAGCCTCTATAAATATCTTAAGTATTTTTGTTTTAGCACTTTTAATTATTCCTATTCTTTACAGCTTCATGAAGCCTCCAAAGAAGAAACATCTAAATCATCTAGAAAAAAGATGGATTGAAAATGTTGTGAATTGGATGGAAAACATGGTACGTAAACGAAGAATAACTATATATATAACTACAGTTATCATCATAATTTTAGGAATTATTGGATTGTATCAGATAAGAGTTTCGGGAAGTTTAATTGAAGACATGCCAAAAACAAAAGCCTTCTATAAGGATATTAAGTTCTTTGAAAAAGAGTTTGGGGGAATTATGCCGCTAGAAATTTTAATTGATACAAAAAAAGATAAAGGTGTCATGAAGTTGTCTACGTTGAAAAGGATGGATAAACTCAATGAAGTTATAGAATCTTTCCCAGAACTATCTAGACCAATATCTGTAGTTAACTTAGTTAAATATTCTAAACAAGCATTTTATAAAGGCAATCCAAAATACTATCAACTCCCAACTTCACAGGAACAAAACTATATTTTTGAGTACACCAAAAATTCTGACGGAAATTCAGATTTACTAAATAATTTTTTAGATTCTACAGGGCAATACGGTCGAATTACCACCTTCATGAAAGACATAGGGACAGACAAAATGAATGGTATTCAAGAACGTCTTCAAGAGGTCGTAAATAAAGAATTTCCAAAAGAACGTTATGAAGTGTCTTTTACAGGAAAAGCCTTAGTATTTTTAAGAGGAACTAATTATTTAATTAGCAATCTAGTCTTTTCATTGTCTTTGGCAATTTTGTTAATCTCGTTATTTATGGCTTGGATGTTTAGATCATTTAAAATGATTTTAATTTCTATAATTCCAAACATGTTGCCATTACTTATTACAGCAGGGTTAATGGGATTCTTTGGAATTCCTATCAAACCATCCACTATTCTAGTATTTAGTATTGCTTTTGGGATTTCAGTAGACGATACCATTCACTTCTTAGCCAAGTATAGACAGGAATTAATAGCAAATAATTGGAAAATTAGAAAATCTGTATACGCCGCTTTGCGAGAGACTGGAATTAGTATGTTTTACACTTCAATAGTACTTTTTTTCGGATTTTTAGTATTTACAGTATCTAGCTTTGGTGGAACTATAGCATTGGGAGGTTTAGTTTCTGTAACCCTATTACTTGCAATGGTTTCTAACTTACTATTATTACCTTCTTTATTACTTACTTTTGAAGATAAAATTGCCAATAAAAAAGTTCTTAAAGAGCCTTCCATTAAAATTATTCCTCAAGAAGAAAAGAAAAAACTCAAATAAACCAAGAGGATTACTAAAGTATTCATTGGTCAATATTTTTCAAAAAAGTATCTTTGCTTTAGTATACAGAGTATAACATAAATAACGCGTGAATAATGAAAACAAGCAGTGTAGCCGAATTATTACAATCAGATATAACTTTACAAGAAGTTACATTAAAAGGGTGGGTAAGAACTTTTAGAAGTAATCGTTTTATTGCCCTAAATGATGGCTCTACAATTCATAATATTCAATGTGTTGTTGATTTTGAAAACACAAAAGAAGAAACTTTAAAAAGAATTACCACTGGCGCATCTGTTTGGGTTACTGGCACACTAGTTGAAAGTCAAGGAAAAGGACAAACTGTAGAAATACAAGTTTCTACACTAGAGATATTAGGAGATTCAAACCCTGATGAATATCCAATTCAACCAAAAAAACATAGCTTAGAATTTTTAAGAGAAAATGCACACTTGCGGGTAAGAACAAATACATTTAGTGCTGTAATGAGAGTACGATCTAAACTATCTTTCGCAGTTCATAAGTATTTCCAAGAAAATGGTTTTCATTACGTAAATACACCAATTATCACTGGCTCAGATGCTGAAGGTGCTGGAGAGATGTTTAGTGTTTCAAACTTCGAAACAAATAAAGCACCACTAAAAGAAGATGGTAGTGTAGACTTCAAACAAGATTTCTTTGGTAAAGAAACAAACCTTACTGTTTCTGGGCAACTTGAAGCTGAGGCCTATGCAATGGCGCTAGGTAAAGTATATACTTTTGGCCCCACATTTAGAGCTGAAAACTCTAATACAACTCGTCATTTAGCTGAATTCTGGATGATTGAGCCGGAGGTTGCTTTTATGGATTTAGATGGTAATATGGATTTATCAGAAGATTTTATAAAATCTGTAATTGGATACGTTATAGAACATTGTAAAGATGATTTAGCATTTCTAGATAAGCGATTCACCGACGAAGAAAAAACAAAACCACAATTGCAAAGAAGTGAAATGTCATTGCTAGAGAAATTAAACTTTGTAGTAGAGAATAACTTTAAACGAGTTAGCTATTCTGAAGCCATTGATATTTTACGGAACTGTAAACCTAATAAGAAGAAAAAATTTCAGTACCTAATAAATGAATGGGGTGCAGATTTACAATCTGAACACGAACGTTTTTTAGTAGAAAAATATTTTAAATGCCCTGTAATTTTATTTGATTACCCAGCCAATATAAAAGCATTTTATATGCGTTTAAACGAGGATGGAAAAACAGTAAGAGCAATGGATGTTTTGTTCCCTGGAATTGGAGAAATTGTTGGAGGAGCTCAACGTGAGGAACGCTTAGACGTTTTAAAAGAAAAAATGGCTGCTCTAGATATAGATGAAAAAGAATTATGGTGGTATTTAGACACCAGAAAATTTGGAACCGCTGTGCATTCTGGTTTTGGATTAGGTTTTGAAAGATTGGTGCAATTTGCAACAGGTATGGGTAATATTAGAGATGTAATCCCTTTCCCTAGAACTCCACAAAATGCTGAGTTTTAATTCAGTTCTTTTTGTACCTTTAGAACATGCTAAAACAAAGTTTAAACTTTAAGCTTTCCCAAAAGCTTTCACCTCAACAGATTCAATTAATGAAGATGATTCAATTGCCTACACAGGCTTTTGAAGAGCGTTTAAAGCAAGAAATTGAAGAAAACCCTGCTCTAGATACTGGAAAAGAAAAAATAGATGATTTTGAGGAGAATTTAGATAATGAGTTTGATGATGATGGAACAGAAAAAATAGATACTGAAGATATCAACATTGATGATTATTTAAGCGATGATGAAATTCCTAACTATAAAACACATACAAATAATTATTCATCAGATGATGAAGAGAAACAGGTTCCTTATGCCGCTGGAAAAACTTTTCACCAGTCATTACGAGAACAATTAAATACCTTTAGCCTTAACGAGGAAGAAAATTCTATAGCTGAATTTTTAGTAGGAAGTATTGATGATAGTGGTTATATACGAAGAGAGCTTGACGATTTAGTGGATGATTTAGCCTTCACTCAAAATATCTTTACTACAGTAGATAAAATAGAAAAAGTTTTAGTTAAGGTAGTACAAACCTTAGATCCAATAGGAGTTGGGGCAAGAGACCTTAGAGAATGTTTAATTATTCAATTAAAGTCTAAATCATCAACTGATGTTAGGGTTATGGCAATAAATATCTTAGAAAATGCATTTGATAAATTTGTCAAAAAACATTACAATAAATTACTAGAAAAATTTGATATTGATGAAGAAGTTCTTAAAAATACAATAACTGAAATATCAAAGCTAAATCCAAAACCTGGTAGTTCGTATGCTGGAAATAATAAAATAGCAGAACAAATTGTTCCAGACTTTTCTATAAAAATTTTAGACGGAGAATTAGATCTAACTTTAAACTCCAGAAATGCTCCAGAATTACATGTCTCTAGAGAATATAACAATATGCTTAAAGGGTATCAAGAGTCTACTGAAAAAAGTAAATCTCAAAAAGATGCTGTGATTTTTATCAAACAAAAATTAGATGCAGCAAAGTGGTTTATTGATGCCATAAAACAACGTCAACAAACGTTATTGGTTACTATGAATGCCATTATGCACCACCAATATGACTATTTTTTAACTGGCGATGAGCGTAAGTTAAAACCTATGATATTAAAAGATATTGCAGATACAATCCAAATGGATGTTTCTACAGTTTCAAGAGTTGCTAATAGCAAGTATGTATCTACACCTTATGGCACAAAATTAATAAAAGAATTCTTTTCTGAGTCTATGAAAAATGACCAAGGGGAAGATGTGTCTACTAAAGAAATAAAAAAAATATTAGAAACCGTTATTAATGAAGAAGACAAACGAAAGCCACATACTGATGATAAACTTTCGTTACTTTTAAAAGAAAAAGGGTACCCAATTGCAAGAAGAACAGTTGCAAAATACAGAGAGCAATTAGATATCCCTGTAGCTCGATTGAGAAAGGAATTCTAATGAAAGTACATAAATTTATATCTACGATATTACATCCTACAGTATTACCAACTGCAGGGGCTTTTCTGTATTTTATTTTTGTAACTCAACAATTTGGAAAAAGGCTACAATTAATTATCCTAGGACTAATATTTATATTAACCTATATGGTACCTATTCTACTTCTGTTTTTTTTAAAAAATTTTGGATTTATTAAGGATTTCCAAGTATCTACAATTAAAGAAAGACGAGTTCCGGTAATTTTTATGATTCTTATTTTGTATTTCTTAGGAAATACAATCATACAAATTCCAATGATACGAAATTTAGGTATTTTATTTTATGGAACATCACTCAGTTTAATTTGTATTTATATCCTTTTTAGTGCAAAATTAAAATCTAGTTTACACCTTGTTTCTATGGGAAATATGCTTGGTTTTTTTTTAATAATGACAAACATTAACAACCTCTCTATTTTATTCATTATTATACCCTTAATATTTTTGTCGGGGGTGTTGGCAAGCTCAAGATTATATTTAAAGGCTCATACACCTGTAGAGCTTCTCATTGGATTTTTTTTAGGGTTTATCGCTCAATTCACCCTTTTTATTTCATTACAATAAATAAAAAATTAAACCAATTCGCATAATTTTTGAAGAGATATCTTCAGTTTCAAGTGAAGTGTTATTTAAAATTGGGTTTAAACCATAATATACATGTGCGGTAAAAACATCATAACCGACAGATAGGGTAAGCCCGTACTGCCATGTGTTATAACTAGATACATTACGATAGGAAAATGAATTATCTTGGTTTGTGAATTTAAAATTATTTGAAAGATTATAACTTGCTTTCATTCCCATATAAACTCGCCAAAATTTATAGGTTTGTGCATCTGAATCTCTCCATCTTAGTTCTAAAGGAAATTCTAAATTATGAAGTAAAAGTTTATTTATAACACCAGAATTTTCCGCCTGAAAAATAATATCATCATTATCTTGAGTTATTGTTAATCCATGATTTAACAAATCAAAATTATATCCAAAACCAAGAGCCATAGAAATACTTCCTTGTTTATTTAAAATAAGATCCTTCATAAATCCAGTAGACAATCCGTATGAAAAACCACTACCTTTCACAATAGCTGGTTGATTAAACAGTTGATTATATGATATCATAAAATATAACTGATCTTCTGCATATCGAGAACCCAACTGTAAAGAATCTTTTTGAGAATATACAACACTCGTAAAGCCAATGAAAAAAACGAAAAAAACGAAAAAAAGTTTCTTCATAAATAATTATTAGATATTAAAATTATAACATAAAAAAGGGAATACAAAAAATTGTATTCCCTTTTTTAGTAATGGAGAGTTAGTTTGCTCTTAGTTATCTGCTCCAGTTTGAGTAGAGTAACTTAATTTTAAAGCATTTACATCTCTTAATTTTAATCTAATATCTGTGATAGTACCTACACTAGATTCTTTATCTGCTTTAATAGAGGTTGTCATAAAAGGAACCTCTGCCTCAGAAACCTCTTCTCTTGCTCTTAAAATAAAAGAAGGTACATCTTCTGGAGTCGCTATTTTATCATTTAACTGAATTCTATTATAAGCAGTTCCGTATTTTTCGTCTTTTGCTTTACCAACATAAATAGTACTTACTAAACTCTTATGTTCTAATTTCTTTATCTCAGTCGCACTAGGCAATCTAGGGGCTTCAATTTGTAAAGAAGTTTCTCTCATAGTGGTAGTAACCATAAAGAAAAATAATAACATAAATACAATATCAGGCAATGATGCTGTATTCACAGCAGGCATTCCTTTTTTCTTCTTTTTAAACTTAGACATTTTGTATGTTTTTATTAATTTTAAGAGGTGGGTTCAGCATCAGATATAATCTGAGGAAAACTCGTTTTTATATCCTCTACTTTTTTCTTCAATTCATCCTTTTCTGCTCCCCTACTATCCTTGTATCTTTTTTCTAATTCTGAATACGTTATCCCGTATCGTTGTTGACTTAATCTGTTTCTTAAAACTGTATATGCCTTCAACAATTCATTTTGAACTTCAATGTAGGTTCCGTAATCAGTACCTCTATCACTTTGAACAGAAATAATGGCTTTGTTAGGATGATCTGATGATGATGGACTTCTTTCTCCCTCACAATAATCACATGGTAATCCAGGACTACCATCTTCACCAGGTTTACCTTCACCTCCACCGTTATCAATAAATTTGATAGCGGCTTCCTTCAGCTCAGATAACTCCATTCTATTGTCTTCTACCAATAACTCGTTATTTCTATTGATATTAACTTCAAAGATATTTTTTTCCTTTATAATAGGTGGTTTATAATCTGGTGGTGGTTTCTCTGATAATTTCTTAGAAATACCTGAATCAACATTCATAGTGGTAGTTACTAAGAAGAAAATTAATAACAAGAAGGCAATATCTGCCATAGACCCTGCATTAATTTCCGGTGTCTCTCTTCTTGCCATAAATTAAGATTTTATAAGTCCTTTTGCTAAATCAATCACAAAAAATATGCCACCGATTAGTACTAAAATTGTACTGTACCATATTAAACTACCTACCCATTGGTTTGAGGCAGCTCCTAATTCTCCTCCTTCTAATACTTTCCCCTGTGCATTTAACACTGGTTCGCTATCACCTAAAAGGTAAGAAACAATTAAAAGAACAACCATAACTCCTAAACCTAATAAGGTCTTTTTTAAATTTTCTGGATTTTTAACTAATCCTCTTATTGATAAACCTATTGTTATAATCACAGCTGCATAAAATAAATATAAAGAGAATGCGATTAAAGGTCCAACAGCACTACTAACCGATTCTGGAGATCCATCAGTAAAAGAAACATTCACAAATAATGCAATTCCTAGTACAGATATAACAGCCACTATGATGGTTAGTATTTTTGAAAGTTTACTATTCATAATGCGTCTTATTTTTTATATTTAACTAATAAATCTATTAGAGTAATGGAAGCATCTTCCATGTTGTTTACGATACTATCTACTTTAGAGATAATGTAGTTGTAAAAAACTTGAAGTATAATTGCTACAATAAGACCAAATACTGTGGTAAGTAATGCTACTTTAATACCTACTGCTACAACTCCTGGTGAAATGTCATTAGCAACAGCAATAGCATCAAAAGCATCAATCATACCAATTACAGTTCCCATAAATCCAAGCATCGGTGCCAAAGCAATAAATAAAGATAACCAAGAAATATTTTTTTCTAATAATCCCATTTGTACACCACCATAACCAATAACAGCTTTTTCTGCAGATTCAATTCCTTCATCAACTCTGTCAAGTCCTTGGTAAAAGATAGATGCAACTGGTCCTTTAGAATTTCTACAAACTTCTTTTGCAGCTTCTACACCACCAGAACTTAAAGCCTCGTCTACACTAGCCATTAATTTCTTAGTATTTGTAGTTGCCATGTTAAGATAAATAATTCTTTCAATAGCAATTGCAAGACCTAAAATAAGGGCTACTAAAACAATTCCCATACAACCAGGCCCACCTTCAATAAAACGTTGTTTTAATACTTGGTGAAAAGTTTGTTCAGCAACTTCTGCCTCTTGCGCAAATACTGACTGAATAGCTCCAAAAAACATGAATCCTGTTACTGTAAGGATATTTACTACTTTTTTCATCATCGTTGTAATTAATTTTTAATAATTTAATTTTTTTAGATATAACATCATATTACATGAAAAGAAAAAAATTAAACGTCATTAAGTTTCAAAAATGAAACTAGTTTTTGCTTAATTTAATTCAGATGACCAAGTAACAAAAAATAGTTGGTTTCTTAAAAAAAAATAAAAAGTTTTTATACAACTATTACCAAAAACTAAGAGATTTAACAAAATCTCTACTTATTTGTTATTTCTCCTCTCAAAGATTGCTCATAATATAGGACAAACTCATCTTTTTTTATCCCAATTCCTAAAAGGTACATCATTTTTGCAATTGCTGATTCTGTAGTCATATCTTTAGCATCTATAACTCCTATTTCTTTTAATTGAGAACTTGTTTCATAATGACCAAGTAAAACTGATCCACCAACACATTGCGTCACATTAACAATGTAAATTCCTTTACCTATTGCTTTTGAAATTAACTTGATAAATTCTTCATTATTTGGAGCATTACCAGCCCCATAGGTTTCTAAAACAACTCCTTTAATCCCTTTAATATTTAGCATACTTTCAATGACTTTCATTGAAATACCTGGAAACAATTTAATAATTACAATATCTGAACATAAGTTTTTTCTAATAATTAGCTTTTTTGAATGAGTAGGCACCTCCAAAAAATCTTGATTAAAATTCAAATGAACACCACTCTCAGCTAATGGAGGATAATTCATTGAAGTAAACGCTTCAAATTGTTCTGCACTTAGCTTGGTTGTTCTATTTGCCCGGTATAATTTATATTCAAAATACAGACACACTTCGCTTATTATTGGAAGACCATCTCTGTGTGCACTTGCAATTTCAATAGAAGTAATTAAATTTTCTTTTGCATCTGTTCTTAAATAACCAATGGGAAGTTGTGAACCAGTAAAGATGACTGGTTTTGACAAATACTCTAACATAAAACTGATGGCGGAGGAGATATAAGACATCGTATCAGAACCTGTTAAAACTACAAAGCCATCGTGTGTTTCATAGTTCTCCTCTATTAATTCAGCAATTCGAATATAATACGCTGTATTCATATTAGAGGAATCTATAGGCGCGTCAAATGAAACAGTAGATATTTCACAATCTAATTGTTTTAACTCTGGGATGTTCTCTAAAATCTGACTAAAGTCAAATGCTTTTAGAGCATTAGAGGTATGGTCTTTTACCATCCCAATGGTTCCACCAGTATAAATAAGTAGTATTTTTCGTTTCCTTGTCATTTTGTCACTATTTTTATGAAAAAATTAAATTGGAATACTTTGTGATGTAAAAGTATCAAAGAAAATTGAATACTCATTTTTAATATTAAAAATATGATAGAATTTTATATAATCATCGGTGTTATCGCTCTTGCAAGTTGGGTGGTGAGTAATACTCTAAAGAACAAATTTAAAAAATACTCCAAAGTTCATTTAAGAAATGGCATGTCTGGAGCTGAGATTGCTGAAAAAATGTTAGCAGATCACGGTATTCGAGATGTTAAAGTGGTGTCTACTGCAGGAATGCTAACAGATCATTATGATCCTAGAAATAAAACTGTAAATCTTAGTGCAGGTGTTTACAGTCAAAGAAATGCTGCAGCTGCAGCTGTAGCAGCACACGAAGTAGGACATGCGGTACAACATGCACAAGCCTATGAATGGTTAACTATGCGATCTAAATTAGTGCCTATGGTGAGCGTTTCATCGAGGTTTTCACAATGGCTTGTGATTGGTGGTTTAATTTTAGGAGCTGCTTCAGACAATACTGGAATTGGGTTTTATATAGCTATTGTAGGTTTAGGTTTTATGGCCTTGGCAACCGCATTTAGCTTTATTACCTTACCTGTAGAGTACGACGCAAGCAACAGAGCACTAGCCTGGTTAAAAAATAAAAATATGGTAAGTCAGCAAGAATATGCTGGATCTAAAGATGCTTTAAAGTGGGCTGCCAGAACGTATCTAGTTGCTGCTTTAGGTTCTTTAGCGATGCTATTGTATTGGGGACTTCAAGTTTTAGGTAGTAGGGATTAAAATTTTATGAATCCTCTTTTTAATAAAATTAATTTATAACACCTGAATGTTTTTTCAGGTGTTTTTTAATTCAAGGTATATTTTTGCTTAATTCTTGTAACAAAACTCTTTCTTCAACGTCTTAGTTAAAAAAAATTTTATGAAGGGTTTAAAAATTGCTATCGTTTTTTTCTTTGGGATATCATCCATCTTTTCACAACACAAAATCAATGGGAAAATTATTGATGAAAATAATGAACCTTTGAGTTATGCAAACATCATTTTATACCAAGTATCCAACTCAGAAAATCCTAAAGGAACTATATCTGATGATAAAGGAATGTTTTTGATTGAAAACATTTTGAAAGGAAAATACACTATAGAAGTTTCTATGTTAGGTTTTAAAACATACAGCATAAATGAATTTGATCTGGCTGGTGATAAAACATTTAATATTATACTCAAAGAAGAAACACAAACACTCAACGAAGTTGTTATTAAAAGTAAGCGACCAGTCATCAAACAAACTGCCGAAAAATTGATTGTTGATCTAGAAAAATCAGAGATGATAAATACAAATCTACAAGATGTAATGCGGAAAATACCAGGAGTTTTAGTAACTAATAATGGAATTTCAATTGCAGGAAATAGAGGGGTTAGAATTCTTATTAATGGAAAAACAACCGCCTATATGGATGTAGAAACACTTTTACGAGATTTTCCTGCAGATAATATTGCTAAAATAGAGGTTATTGAACAACCTGGTGCAGAATATGAAGCATCAGGGTCAGCAGCTGTTATAAATATTATTTTAAAGAAGAACATAAAACTTGGAACTCATGGTAGTGTAAACTCATGGATAGGAGAAGATCAAGGGTTTGAATGGGGATCTGGTTTTTCTATTGCTAGTTATAAGAATAAGTTAAAT
>Ga0228677_1000069_pt1 | contig 17837 bp, 17 predicted proteins | sample 58D_rmetaG_FD_182787 | JGI IMG/M metagenome (GOLD analysis project Ga0228677, IMG submission 182787) | Seawater microbial communities from Monterey Bay, California, United States - 58D_r | ecosystem: Environmental > Aquatic > Marine > Coastal | place: USA: California | collected 2016-11-04 | reverse complement strand
CAGTTCAAGATCGGATAAAAGATGGTGCAGACGCCGGGTCTTGCTGCCAGGCAGGCGGTGGGAGCGCCCCAACGAGGACACATCCCTGGTGTAGATGAACGGCTTGTAGTCCCGTCCCTGGCCTTGGCCACGCCCCTCCTTGAGCCTTCTATCAATCTGTGCCTGGGTCAGGCCCTTGAATGTTCCAGACATGAAAAAGCCTGCATCCACCGTGTCGATGACCTCAACATAGCGGATACAGGCTTAGGATGAAACTTTATTTGTAAGGATGATACTTTATTTGTACGGATGTTCTTCGCAGCGCATAAAAATGTACTAAATCTACCAATAGCCCTCGATCAGAGGGCTATTTTTTTCATCTTTTATTATGAACTTGACACCCATAAAAATACTATACATACTACTGGCATGATGAGGAAAGGAGCACTCGATGCTGGCCGTGAGCACCTATGCAAAGGTTGTGGTCGATGACTCAGGGGTTCGTAGCGAAATACCGGTCTTGCTGACCGAGCAAGGGGTTGTCATGCCTCTGCTGGACTATCTGCTCAGCAAGCAATCGGAGCGCAGTCAGGACTGGCAGCGCAGGGTGATCAGTGCGGCGAAGCTACTGCTTGAGTACATGGAGGCTAATCAGCACAACTTTTCAGACCCCCACACACTGTTTCAGTCATTCGCCGCCCGCCTCTTTACCGGCACAGTTGGCGATGACGGCCTTGATCCGTCCGGTCTCTATTGGATACCAGCCAGCGCGGCAACGGCCAACCAGCACCTCAATGCCCTCAAGGGGCTGACCGATTATCTAGCCGACCATCAGGGTGTTGAGCACATGAACCCCCTGATGACCGCCAGCAGCTATGACCAGCGCTTGAACTATGCCGCATGGTATCGCCGCAGCCAAAACGATTTCCTCGGCCACATCAAGGACAAAACGGTCAACGCAACAGTCGGAAAGGCCCGCAATATCAAGGGGCGGCGCGCCTTGAGCAAGGCCGACGACGATGCCATTGCCTTTCCCGAGCGGTTGTTCGAGCGCTTCTATCTGGAGGGGCTGGGTGGTGCCCGGGATCGACGCTGTGCAGTTCGTGACCAACTCATCACAATCATGATGCATGGCGCTGGCCTGCGAGAATGCGAACCCCTGCACCTATGGATACAGGATGTATTGATCGACTCGGATGACCCAACCAAGGCCATCGTCCGTATCTACCACCCAGAGGATGGTAGGGCGCCGGAAGGTTGGAAAAGCCGGACAGGTAAGACCAATCGTTCGGCCTGTCTGCGAGAGCTTCATGCCCTTGCGCCACGCAATCGACTAAGAAGCACTCATGGAGTGGGCTGGAAAGTTCGAGCACACGATCACCGCGACGGCTATATCGAGCTGCACTGGTTTCCAACCGACTTTGGTCAGCTATTCCTGAAGTTGTGGCGCGAGCATCTGCATTACCTGGCCAGCATTGATCGCCATCATCCCTATGCTTTTGTCTCCTACGAGAAACGCACCCTAGGCAAGCCTTACACCCTAAATGCCTTCAACAAAAACTATGTCGCCGCGCTGGCTCGCGTTGGCCTGAGCGCCGCCAAAGTTGAGGGGCGCTCGCCCCATGGTCACCGCCATGCCTATGGCCGCCGACTGACTCGCGCAGGCGTTGACCCCGTGATGCGCAAGAAAGCCCTTCATCACTCATCGCTGGAGTCGCAGGGTGTCTATACGGCTCCCGGCATAGCCGATGTCAATCAGGCGCTGCAGCAGGCAAGCGAGCGTTTGGATGAGCTTTCAACGAAGGGCCGGATTATCCAGCCCTTCAGCAATTGGGATGACGTTGTGAAGGCCGGATTCGAAGACATTGACCCTCGCGGCCTACTGTCGGGACCGCATGTCAAACTCAGGAGGCACTGACCATGGTGGCCAAAAGGGGAGCTAAAAAGGGAAGTAAACAGAATGGTCGCAGCCACGATACCACTCTCGCTTGGCTGACAGAGGAGCGTGGCGAGTTGTGGGAGGAGTGGCGTACGCTCATGACGGACTGGATGGCGACTCGGCACCAAGGTTTGAACCTTAGAATGAAGGCGCTGGTTTTTTTTGCGATGGAGTATTTACCTAAAATGCCCAACGGGCATCAGCCTGCTGAATTATTCAAGGCGGCTGCGGGAGGAGTACTGCCCGATCTTCAGAACATGCTTAAGGAAAGCCAGCCTACCAAGGCAGGAGGGACGCAGAACTACATCGTCGAGTTCCTCGACTGGGTTATTGAGAATCACTTCAGCGAGCCAGACGATAAGGGTCGAGTAGTGCCCCTAGTGCGCAACCCCTTCAGCAGAGTGAGCAAGGCGGGCCAGATTACTACGGAGTCGGTGCACAACCCGCTGCCATATGCGTATATCAAGGAAGTGCGCGAGATCCTCTGCCCTCGACCGTTTGGCGATTTCCGCGACTGGAAGTGGGCGCAGCAAGTCACTGGCAAGTATCGATCAGATGGAAAATCTACGGGGAGGGCTGGCGACTGGTTCGAGGTTGACCCTAGCCTGATTAATCATTCAGACCCTGACTGCGTTTGGCGAGTCCGGACTGTTCTGAGGAGGCTCGTCGGGAAAAGACAACAAAAGGTCGAAATCTACGAGCTCTGGTCGCCCGTGCGCGCGGTGGCCCTGCTGGTCAAGCTGCATATTCCACTGCGCACCTACCAAGTACGCTTTCTCGACTCGGGCGAGGCCGATACCTGGCGCTACCAAGAAGGCCAATGGGAGCTCAACAATCAGCACCCGTTCAAGAAAGGCAGCGAAACGAACCCTTGGAACCGGGGAGTGTTCTGCCGCATTCGTAGCGCCGATATTGGTGAGATAATGAGCGGCTTATATATAAACACCAACAAGACCGCCGACCAGAACAAGGACGAACGCGAGCGCGGCTACACCATCCCCTGGCAGCACCCGGAAGTACTATATTGGTTGGAGAAACTGCGCAACTGGCAGGAGAAATACAACTCCATCGATAAGCCGACGCCCTGCACAGAGTTGGAAAACAAGCATTTCGGCATTACAAAGTCTCAACAGCAGAAGCGCGAGATGGGTGAGATCTGTTTCCTGTTTCGAGAAGCAAATGCCAAGGGCGATGATCGACGCAAGCCGATTGCCGCACTGGCTTTAGGGGCTCTTTGGTATCGATTGCTTAACGAGTTGGAAGAGCGCGTAGCGGCACGTGGGCAGACCCTTGGCGACGGCTCACGCCTTCGTTTCGTGCAAGCCTATCCTGATGATTATCCGGTATGGCTGAGGAAAGCCACTGAATTCCCCCTGCACAGCCTGCGAGTTTCTCTGCTGACTTGCTATGCGATGGAAGGCCAAGTGCCCATACCGGTGCTCTCAAAATTACTCGCCGGGCATTCGCGGCTACTGATGACGCTCTACTACACCAAGCCGACCCCGGCAATGATGACGCAAGCTTTGAATGCGGCCACCTTAAGGGTAGACGCTGCTCAGGCCGATGGATTGCGAACCTTCCTGCGCGATGCCAGCTTGCGCCAGATCACCTGCAAGACCGTCTACCGCGATGAAGCCTCACTGCAGGCAGCCTTAGCGAACCGCAATCCGGTCGGTTGGGAGCATCGTCATATAGGCCTATGCCTGGTAGGCGGCAACACAGTCAAGTCCGATGAAATGGGCAGCGTGGGCGGTTGCTGGAACGGCGGTGAGCTCATACGCTCCCATGGCGCCAACGGCAATCAATACAGTCCAGTACAGAATGGCCCCGAGAATTGCGTGCGCTGCCGTTGGTTCATCACCGATGCGCGCTATCTGGATGCGCTGCGGGCACACTTCAATAACATCAGTTACAAGGCGTCCCTGGCTGCCAACCTGGCAGTAGAACATGAACAGGTACGGGACACTTTGCTTGAGGCGCGTTACCAAGCAAGTGAAGAGGGCCACCCCTTCATGCAGCAGCACGAGTTGCAGGAAGCCGAGCGGCGCTACGAGAAGCAAATCGTCCTGGCCGATCAATATGCCAAGGACTTGGTGGCCTGCTTCCAGCTGATCGTTCGCCTGATCGCCATCGAGGACGGCCGTGCCGAGGACGACAATGCCACCAAGCTGGTGGCTGTGGGCAGCATGCAGGACATTCATCAGCCGATCAGCTTCATCGAAACCCGGTCGGAGTTGCTGCAACTGGCGCAAATCTGTGAGGACGCCGAGCTTTACCCTGAACTGGCCGACGAATTGCGCAAGACGCCAGCCATCGAGAAGCGCTCGCGGATGCTCAACCGGCTGTTGATGCAGAATGGCTACAGCCCTGTGTTCATGCAGATGGACGAGCGCATGCAGCTCATCGCGGGGAATGCCATGATGCGGGCGATGGCACGCCAGGCATCGTCCCACGACCAGTTGGAAGGCTTCACCTACGTCGCAGGCGTGCTGGAAGCCGGCCAGCATCTGAAGCTTCTCCCAAGCGGCATCGAGGCCCTGGAAAATGCTTATCAAGGCCCGGTGATCAAACTGTCCGAACTGATCGCCACCTCATCGAAAAGCATCCGAGAGTTGAGCCATGGTTGACGCTCAAATGATCTTTGAAGACCTCAAGGCGCGGGCAACGACGCGGCAAGCCAAGTCGTTAACGACTCTCAACGAAGTGCTGAAAGCACAGTATGCCGCGGGCGAGCGCAACTTCTCGATTGCCGAGATTGGGCGACTGTCCGCCGAACGGGGCGGCCCCACGGCTCAGACCATTCGCAACAAGACGGGCTTGGTTTTCCGCCAGCTCATCGAGGCTTGGGCCGCCCAAGCCGGGGCATCGATGAAAGCCCCGGTCAATCCACTTGCCAAAGCGAACAAGGTCCCAAAGGACTATGAGCTGCTGCAGAGAATCACAGACCCCGCACTACGGGCAGTGTTCGGCCAGATCATTGCAGAACGCAACCGCTTCCGTAATGAGCTCAATCTCCTCAAGGCGCATAGCGAACTAATAGTCGACAAACGTCCGGCGCAAAAATTTGATCAGGTTGAGGCAAACAGTGCGGTGCAGGTATTGCCTGCGCTGAACCTCAACGACATGGAGATTACCGCCTTGAAAGCGGCCGTGTCAGATGAGTTCTTCGAGAGCAGAGAGTGGACTGTCAGCCCGGCCGGGCAGGTCAAGGACGAGAACCGGCGCGAGGTTTACAAGCATGGCTACGTGAATGCCATCAGGAAAATTCTCAAGGAGGTCTGAGCCATGGCCAGCGGGCAACAAATCGCCGAGCAGAACTTCGCCGCCTTCGTCGCTTGGGCCTCCTCAAAGAGTGATGACGATTTCCGCGAGTACGTGCATAGAGACAAGCTAAAGCGCGCCGAGATCGCCACCGAGTGCGGCTTCGGTAAAAGCGCACTGGTTCAAAATCCAGCCATCAAGAACGCCTTGAGGATGCTGGAAGACGGCCTGCGGGAGCGCGGCATCCTGCCTCCGGTGAACGACTCAGCGATGGATGTTGAGCCCCCCGTACGCGATCCTGAAACTAGGCAGCGCCGCCAGGACAGCCAACGGCTGAACGCACTGGAGCAGGAGAACGCGGCCCTGCGCGCCGAACTGGCCCAGGCTAAAGGCATGCTGGATCGCTACAAGCTGCTGGCGTCGTTCATGGAAGAAACAGGGCGGTTGCCACGATGAGCCTCCCGAATCTACTCAGCGCCACAGTGCGCATCACCCGCATTCGCTCAAAGAACCGTCATGGCTGCCTCGCCTTCGGCCACCGGATTGACCTGCAATCAGGGCTGAACGACAGGACCCTTGCCGTAGTCGTAAGCGTACCGGCAGCGATTGCCGAGCCATCGAATATCGCGGTTGGCGGCATCTACGAGGTTTATGGCGAAGCCACCACCACCCAGCGTATCCATAGTTCCTATGTCGTCACGGAACTACAAATCGAGGTACAGCAGATCCTGCTGGTACGCCCGTCTGGCAGTCAACTGATCCAGTGGCTGGCTGACAGCGTGAAGGGCATCGCGGAGGTCAAGGCCACCAAACTCTGGGACACCTTGGGCGAGCGTCTTTATGAGGTGCTCGATATCCGCAATCACGAAGCGATCAGTTCTATCATCCCGTCCGAACAAGTGCGGGACGGCCTGTTCGACAAGTGGGCCGAGGACGGCGACGCCAAGACCCTGCGCTTCGTGCAGGAGCGCGACATTCCGCTCGATCTCGCCCGCAAGGCCATCCGGTTTCACAAGAAAAACACCATTGCAGCCCTGACCGAAGACCCCTACCGGCTGCTGAGTTTCGAGGGTAGCTGGGCGCGCGTGGACGACATTGCCCGAGACAAGTTCGGTGTTGCTCTGGACGACCCTCGGCGACTGGCTGCGGCTCTTGAAGAAGCGCTGTATCGGGTGGCTGAGCGGGGTCATACCTGCGCCACACTGAATGACCTTCAGGACACAGTCGGCAGGCTGGTCAAGCCATATTCTGCTCCAACAGCGGCACTGGCCAAGGCTCTGCTCCAGGGCAAGTCAACAGGCCAGTTCATAAGCCGCGAGGCGGCCAATGGCGAGCTAATGCTGCATGCCCCCGGCACCTACATCATTGAGCGGAAGTGCGCAGAGTTCATCTTGGCGCTGCTACGCAATCCGGAAGCCCAGCAGCAACTGTTCCCGACTGATATCGATGCCCTGATCGAAGGTTTCGAGCACGAGGAGCGTCTGCACTCGGGCATCCCCGAGTTCGCACTGAACGACGCGCAGCGCCAGGCGGTGAAGGCCTCGTTCGAGAACCGCTTCAGCATCATCACCGGAGGTGCCGGTGTCGGTAAAACCACGGTACTGAAGGCTCTGTACCGGGCGCTCGACACACTGGGTCGCCCCCGCTTCCAGATGGCGCTGTCGGGCCGCGCTACAGCCCGCATGATCGAAGCTACGCAGCAGCCGGCCACGACCATCGCCGGCTTCCTGCGCAACGTCAGCGCCGAAGAAATGGGGCCTGCGCCGGTCATCGTCATCGACGAGGCCTCTATGCTCGACCTGGTGACCTTTCACCGCCTGGTCTGCAAGCTTCCATCTGACACGCACCTGATCCTGGTCGGCGACCCGTACCAGCTCCCCCCGATTGGTGCGGGTCTGGTCCTGCATGTGCTGTGCGATCTGCCGGGCATGCCATCCACGCAGCTCACCGAGGTCAAGCGCCAATCCAAGGAGTCGGCCATTCCTGCGACTTCCCTGGCGATCCGCGAGGGGCAATGGCCGGCATTCGCCACGGATGCCAGAGGTGAGGTCGTGTTCCTGCCGTGTGCTGACGAGCAGATCATCCCGACCGTGCTCAGGCTGTACGAACTGGACCGGGACAACACGCAGATTCTCGGCGCCACCCGCTCCTGCCACTTTGCCGGTGTAGAAACCCTAAACCGTGTCTGCCATGACCGCTATGCGAGTACGGGCAGGCCATTGATGGCTATGAACGAAGAAACCGGCGAAGTCGAAGCAACGGGCTTCTGCGAGGGAGACCTCTTGCTCTACACCGCCAATGATTAGCAGAGGAACCTGCAAAACGGCTGTCTGGGCAGGTTGCAGGAAGTGTTCGACGAGCCGATCAAAATCAATATCGGCAGCGACGAACGACCGGAAATTCGCACCGCGCTGGGCCGCGCAGTCTACGAAGGCGTTGACCATTTCATCCTCGAAGGCGACGTGGATGTAATGCAGCATGCCTACGCCATCACCGTCCACAAGAGCCAGGGCAGCCAGTTCCGCCGAGTGATCGTGCCGGTGCGCAAATCGTGGCTGCTGGACAGAACCTTCATCTACACCGCCGTCACCAGGGCACATGTGCAAGTCATCCTGGTAGGCAATGAGGATGCGGCCAGGGAGGCCGTTGCCCGTCCGCCAAAAGCATTCGGCCGCCAGGTGGGGCTGAGCGAGATGCTGAGGGTCTGAACAACCCCCAGTGGCTTGCATGCATAGGAGCCCAGCACATAGGGCTCTTCCGGAGCGTCTCCAGCGGGGTAAACTCACTCTTTTGCCCCACCAAGGACATGCCCCCGTGAACACGGAAAATCACTCCCAGACCGCCGCCTTCCTCTGGTCCATCGCCGACCTGCTGCGAGGTGACTTCAAGCAATCTCAGTACGGCCGCATCATCCTGCCGTTCACCCTGCTGCGGCGTATGGAGTGTGTGCTGGAGCCGACCAAGGAAGCGGTGATCCGTGAGTCCTATGCGCAGGAAGGCCGGCCTGACCTAGTGCGTGAGCGTCTGTTGCTGCGCGCGGCCGGGCAGCAGTTCTTCAATGCTTCCAAGTTGACCCTCGGCACGCTGTCCGACACCCAGACCGCCGCTGATCTGATGAGCTATGTGCAGTCCTTCAGCAAGGACGCCCGCGAGATCTTCGAGCACTTCCACTTTGAAGACTTCGTGCAGCAGCTCTCCGCCGCCAACCTGCTGTATCAGGTGGTGCAGCGCTTTGCCGCCACCGACCTGAGCCCCGAGCGCATCAGCAACTTCGGCATGGGCATCATCTTCGAAGAGCTGATCCGCAAGTTCGCGGAAAGCTCCAACGAAACCGCCGGGGAGCACTTCACCCCGCGCGATATCGTGCACCTGACCACCTCGCTGGTGATCACCGGGCAGGACGACAAGCTCAAGCCCAACAGCATCGTCACCATCTACGACCCGACTGCCGGCACCGGCGGTTTCCTCTCCGAGGGTGACGAGTACATCCAGTCCATCAGCCAGCAAGTCACCGTGTCGCTGCACGGCCAGGAGCTCAACCCCGAGTCCTACGCCATCTGCAAGGCGGATATGCTGATCAAGGGGCAGAAGGTCGAGAACATCAAGCTGGGCAACACGCTGTCCGATGACCAACTCACCGGCGCAGAACACCACTTCGACTTTATGCTCAGCAACCCGCCGTTTGGTGTGTAATGGAAGAAGGTGCATAAGCAGATCACCGACGAGCACAGCGAAAAGGGCTTTAACGGCCGCTTCGGCCCCGGCCTGCCGCGTGTGTCCGATGGCTCGCTGCTGTTCCTCCTGCACCTGGTCAGCAAGATGCGTGACCCGCGTGAAGGTGGCTCGCGTATCGGCATCATCCTCAACGGCTCGCCGCTGTTTACCGGCGGCGCCGGTTCGGGCGAGTCGGAGATTCGCCGCTACCTGCTGCAGAACGATCTGGTCGAAGCCATCATCGCCCTGCCCACCGATATGTTCTACAACACCGGCATCGCCACCTATGTGTGGGTGCTGAGCAACCACAAGGCCGCCGTGCGCCAGGGTAAGGTGCAGTTGATCGACGGCAGCCAGCACTTTGCCAAGATGCGCAAGTCGCTGGGCAGCAAGCGCCAATACCTCACCGAGGAGCAGATCGACGAGCTGGTGCGCCTGTATGGCCGTTTCGAGGAAACCGCGCAGAGCAAGATCTTCCCCGTCGAAGCCTTCGGCTACCGCCGCATCACCGTCGAGCGCCCGCTGCGCCTGAACTTCCAGGTAAGCAGCCAGCGCATCGACAAGGTGCTGGAAGAAAAAGCCATTGAGAAGCTGGAAGCGCCGGCCCGCCAGCGCCTGATCGAAGCCCTGCAGGCCATGGATTCCAGCGTGCTGCACCGCAACCGCGAGCAGTTCAGCAAGCTGCTGAAAAAGACGCTCAACGCCCACGATGTATCGCCCAGCACGCAGGAGCTGAAGGCCATCCTCAGCGGCTTAAGCGAGCGCGACCCGGAAGCGGATATATGCCTGGTCAAAGGCCAGCCGGAAGCCGATGCCGGCCTTCGCGACAACGAGAACGTGCCGCTGGGCGAGTCGGTGTACGACTACTTCGAGCGCGAAGTGAAGGCGATTACCTGGAAGCCAGGGATCGCAGCTCTCGCCTCTTGGGGCATCTGCGCGCCATCGAAAAGACCCTCAAAACGCTCGCTGCACCACGATGAGCAGCTCGCTACGGAGCTGGCAGAACAGCTGCATCACTCGGGCGTTGGAGCACTTTACCGTCACGCCGCACTTCTTCTGCCAGGCAACGCCGGGAGCCGGAAAGACGCGCATGGCTGCTGAACTGGCCAGCCGACTGCTTGAGCAGGACAGAATCGATTTGGTGCTGTGCTTTGCGCCGTCCTGCCAGGTCGTGGAGGGTTTTCGTTCGACCTTTGCGGAAGTGTTAGGCAGGCGTCTTGATGGCCAGATAGGTGCCGTGGGGGCGGCCTACACCTATCAGGCTATGGAATACCGTGATGAGGGATTCTGGCAGCTGCTTGATGACTACCGGGTGTTCGTGGTCTTCGATGAGATCCACCATTGCGCCGGCCACGATCCGCTGCTCAGCAATGCCTGGGGGCAGCAGATACTGCATCGGATACAGGATCGGGCTGCCTTCACGTTGGCCCTGTCTGGCACGCCCTGGCGTTCGGACGATAAGGCCATCGCATTGGCTCGTTACTCTTCGCCCGAGGGGCATTTGATCTGTGATTACCGTTATGGCTTGAAAGATGCCATTGCCGACGACGTGTGCCGATCACCTCGCATTGTGTTGCTCGACAACCAGAAGGTGAAACTTACGGAAGAGCTTGGCGCGGATAGCTCCGTGAGGCTGTTTCCCAGCATCGCCAAGCTTTTAGGGGAGTCACCTGTCACCTATGAGGAACTTCTGCGTCATGACGAGGTGATCAATCCAATGCTAGACCTTGGCTGCAGCAAACTGAGCGAGCTACGCCAGATCAAACCTGATGCTGCTGGTTTGGTGGTGGCCACAGACATCGAACACGCCCAGCAAGTTGCACTCGCACTGGAAGCCATGGGTGAAGAGTGCCGCATCGTGACGAACAAAACCACGGATGCGCAGCAGGTGATCAATGCATTCCGGAGCAGCGCCTGCCGCTGGATTGTGGCCGTCGGAATGATCAGCGAAGGCACCGATATTCCGCGCCTACAAGTGTGCTGCTACCTCAGCCGTATCCGCACCGAACTGCATTACCGGCAAGTGCTGGGGCGAGTGCTGCGGCGCACAGGTGAGTCCGACGACCAGGCATGGCTATTCATGTTGGCGGAGCCAACGCTTCAGGGCTTTGCGGAGCGAATTGCGGATGACTTACCGGATGATCTGGCTGTTTTGAGCGATGCTCATATGCCAAGTTTAACCCCAGGCTCCCGGCCAGACCTGGTGGGGACTTTGGGGCATGCCGAAGGCATCGGTGATGTAGGGTTTGGTGGTGCAGAGCCTAATGTTGGGTCGCAGGCTACGAATATTATTTCGCTGGGTGGCTTTGCAATTGAGCCCGCTTACCAGGTCAGCTTTTCTCAGCATTATCGGCAGCAGCTACTGGCTTGTTTTTGATGCTCAGCCATTCGAGGCTGATCCAATGATGTTGGTGTTCATGAATCCATAACCGGCCGGCGTCGTGTGGAACGTAATCGTGAGGTGTGCATGGAGATTAAGTCGAAGGCATTGGTCGATGTCGTTGAGGATGTGATCTGCGACGTGTGCCGTTCTGGCACACGTATTCCCGGCTATGGCCTCCAACACGGCAAGCTTGAAGCCCATTGGGGATATGGCTCGCAGCATGACGGCGAGCACTACCAGGTGCATCTCTGCGAGCCCTGCTTTTTCAGGGTGCTGAGTGGGTTGCGTCGGGAGCGCATGGTCAATGGTATGTTCGATGATGATCAGCCATTTTCCTCAGAGGATTTTGGCTTGGTCAGCAAGGGTAATTACTGGGAAAAGAGCTGATGTCTGAATCAGGGGTTGCTGAGCGCCTTGAGCAGGTCGAAGCGCTTGCTATTGAGGTATTCGGAAGCCGTGCTACCGCTTTGGCATGGCTAGCATCCCCTAACTTTGCCCTGGATGGGAGGACACCCCATTCTTTATGCACCACCATTCTTGGCGCGCTCCAAGTGCGCCGGTTGTTGCGCAGCATCGAATACGGCGGGGTTTTATAAGTTGAGAAGGCTGAGAGGTTCGACCAGGCGCCTGCTGGCCCCAATCAGCTTGGGTGTAGATCAGTATTTGGAGGACTTGGCATGACCATGCCACATGAGCGCACCAGGGCTGTAATCAATACCGGAGCTTTTTTGATCGAATTGTCTCGTAATGCTGAATTGCCGGAGGATGTCAGAACCAGTGCAAAGCACCTGTTGCGCCACTACCCGAGCGCTGGTGAAGTTCTTCTGGCCGGGAAAGGCGAAGAGTTCCTAGCAAGCACTACATGCTGGTCGAATGTGTTCAGCTCCAGCGTCGAGTGATTTTTTCCGAGTTCCGCCGGCCATTGCTGTGCGTAAAGAGCAGGTCATCCCTACCAGGTGAATTCCCCAAGTCTGCAAGGCTTCACATCGGGCAGTTGAGTGGAGAACTAAATTGGCGTTTTATTCGAAATAAAATAGGAAAAATATTCCCTTGTGATTGGTGCATGAATAGCCTGTAAGCACAGCGTAGCAAGGGCTTGGCAGCCCTGATAAATCTGAAAATAAATCAGAAAATTGAAAGGCATGAACGATCAGCTCATCAGAGGCATCCATTGGCTTGAGCCTATTGTTCCCGCCCATCCCGGGTACCCGGTTGATGTGTTGGAGCTGGCTGACTCACTGCCTTTTCTGGCTGGACAGCTTGCAGGCTCAGTAGCGCCCGAGACTGCCAAGCGTCTGGGCAAGCTGATGCGTCTGACCAACAGCTACTACAGCAATCTGATTGAAGGCCAATATATCGAGCCTGCAGAGCTGTCTCAGCGGATCAAGCGTAGGGAGGCCAAAGAGCTGGGCTTTCTGGCGATGACGCATATCCAGGCACAGGAAGCCTTTGAACGAGTGCTTGATCGTCGCAGCAGTGAAATCAAGTGGAGCGATATGTTCGGAGTGAATCTCCTGAAGTCGTTCCATCGCAGGTTACTTGAGGGTGCGAAGGACGCTGACCTCAGAGTGAATGAGGGCCGTTTGATGACACCCGGCCGACTCCGTGATGAGTCGCAAGAGGATGTGGTTGTTGGTGGGCACTACGCACCAGCTTGGGAGTCTGTGACGCCGATGCTGAACCGACTGCAGCAGGTTTACGGCAGTGCAAATGACCCGCGCTCCCAGTTGCTGGCGTGCATGGCTTATCACCATCGGCTGGCGTTCGTGCACCCATTCGAGGACGGTAATGGTCGTATTGTCCGGATGGCAACGCACCTGCAACTGACGAGAATCGGGTTGGGCTCATCTCTGTGGTCCATCTCACGGGGCCTGGCCCGTAAGCAGGACGAGTATTACGCGCGCCTCAGTGCAGCTGATCAGGGCCGCCGGGGCGACTTTGATGGGCGTGGGCAGCTGACCCAAGCCGGGTTGGTTGAGTTTGTACGCTTCATGCTTTCGGTATGTAAGGACCAGATGCAGTACACGCGTGAGGCTATGGCAATGCCAGTCCTGCGCGAACGGCTGGCACGAATTATCCAATTCGAACCTCGCTTCATCCATGCAGGCATCAAGCCTGAGGGGGCACGTGCGCTATGCCTGCTGATTATTCAGGGTGAGGTATCGCGCGCCGACTTCAAGGCGTACTTCAACCTGCACGATAAGACGGCGGCCAATCAACTCAGGGAACTGCTACTGCTTGGGGTGGTAGAAGCACCGTCACCCAAATCTCGCGACCTTTATCCTGGCTTCCCAGTCTGGTTCGCTCAACTGCTCTTCCCGGATTTACACAGGCGATTCCAGTAGCAGTTATAGGCGGCTACCGGCCAGAAGCGGACATTCACAGTGACTGAGGAATGAGGGGCGGGTCACTTTTGCTCGGATAACCTAACGTTGGAATTCAGCGGCTGCCGTAGGCAGTCCGCTGGAATGACTTGTTAGGCAACAACTCCACTGCCTATGGGTTTATAGCGGATTTACTTAGGTTGGTACTCCAATGATGAATGGTGAAGGTTAATGCGCAAATTTCCCGCATCGTCTTTAACGTAACCCCACGTTTTGTCAACGGTAGTCACTTTCCCATTTTTATCTGTGAAGTGAACTTTCCCCATAGTAATTGCGCTATTGCCATCAAGAAAAATAGCAGAAGTGACAGGCTCACATTTTTTCCAGCCTTTTAGAGCAAAACCTGTGTCGGCAGGGAAGGATGGGTCACCGCCAACGAAATAAGATAGCGCACCGGCACGTGTGGGGCGAAATGTTTGAGGGTTCACCGTGAGCGTAGGCTTAAAGAGTACTGCGCCCATTTGGTAGGCGTAAGCGGAATCTATGACTTTCTCGGCCAATGCTCTCGCTGCTACTTTTCCATCCTTTTCGTATGCGGCGTTGATATCAAGAAGAGCAGCACACCATGCTTGCTGAGCTGTTAATGCTTCCTTCTCTGTTACTGCCTGATTTACAACGATGGGCTCGTTTGCGTTCGCAATATTTGAGGTAAGTGCGACTAATGCTGTTAATGCTACAAGTTTGACTTTCATAGTTGGGAGACCTCTGGGTTGAAAGAATTGGATTGTTGCGTGTTTGACTGTGCCTAACGCCGCAATCACCCGCTTGTCGGGTGCATTGCTTTGTTATGCGCTTTCTCTGCAAGTGCGTTGATCGCACATTCATCTAACCGGGCACGCCGTACCTCTTCGAATATCCGAGCGCCCGAGCGCTCGTAGAAGCTCCTTCCTCGATCATTGTCGGTAGCCACGATCCAGTCAATACGCCCGCAGCCAGTATTCTGAGCGAGGATACACAGCTCTGAGAGTAGAGCTTCGCCCACACCGCTTCCCCGGAACTGCGGATAGACAAACAGATCGTCTAGCCAGATGCCAGGCTTGGCAATGAACGTGCAATAGATACTGTAGTACGTCGCGATACCCACGGCCTCGCCTGACTTCATGGCCAAGAGCGCAAACGCCTTGGGTTGTTCGGAGAAGAAAGCTTCCTCAATGTCAGCTTCCGTAGATTGAAGCGAATTCAAACACCCATCGAATTCCGCTTTTCCTCGAACAAGGTCGAGTATCGCAGGAACGTCCGCTTTTTCTGCCTTCCTGATTTCAATAATAAGAGTACCCTCTCTATGGATGCGCATAACGCCGCCAACACGCGCAGCTTTGTAGTGAAGGCGAAGCCGCAACCGAAATGGTGTCGCTATGCTTGGATTGGTTAGTGGCAGACGCCCGTGACGTTGGCTCTTGCCCAAAGCAGGCTCCCATGAAGCGTTGGCCGCCTACATTCTCTGCGGAGTGGTTGCCTCTCTAGTTCAGGCAACCAGCAGGTGACGTCTAACCGCGTGCTGTGCATCAGTCTTTCATATTCTTCCACGCGAATACCGAGGCCAAAATAATGATACCGATGGCAGCACCCAAGTATAACGTAGCGATCGTAGCGCCAATCTCTACCGCCTGCTCAAGGAACAGAACCACCAGTATCACAACAGCCACTTGGCTTACTGTTATCTTCAAATCATGGAAGCTCTTAATGTCCAGAGGGTTTTGGGATTCTCTGTCATCATCAGACACCGGACGGATGAACAGACGATACAGGTTAACCGCCATGATCTGAAAAGTAATAGCGATCAGCAGGAGATCCAACAGCTTCAGGAGGCGAACCGCGAGGCTCTTGCCGTTGTCAGCAGAGACAGGTATATCACGTACTACATCCAGTGCGGTATTCCAGATTATGTTAACCGAGGCACCATACAAGAGCAAAGATGACACCGCACAGATAACGACTGCCACCCACACCATAAACCGACTACTTCTGAAAACTCTCTCGATCATAATTTCTCCGGGCCGCGTCACAACGTCAGTTACAGACTCACAATTTTCTCTTAGTCGGTTTCACCGGACCATCTACTATCTCGTTAATCAACCTCTAGATTGTGCTTTCTACGGCGTTAGCCGAACACTGGAGCTGTCGGATTACTGCTGGATTACTTCAAACGTTCGTGACCCTGACATGACCTGGAGAAAAGCCACTAACGTTTGGTTAAGGGGCGGGCTTTAGCCCGTCCCGGCGAGCACAGCGAGCGATTTGAACCAATTGTTAGAAATTTTTCACAAGTCGGATATCTATTTCGCGTTCGACGTACTCCCACTCCTTTGATGAACGTAACTGTGCCAATAGTTTGTTAAATAAGGCAGTATGCTCCGGGGCGAACTCGAACCAAGTTAAGAAATCGAACGGTTCACCGAGATCACGAGAATGATGCAGTTGTCTTGCGATTTCTGGAAGATAAGCCAGCCCAATCTCTGTGTGGTGTGACTGTGCTTCAAAAATATTGCGCCGTTCCTCTTGCGACATGGCCCACCACTCTGGACTTTTCTTTATTGGAATGAGCGCTGCACATGATGACGTAGGACGATTTAAGTCTTCCTGCTTTGCACGAAGTTGATTGATCTCCTGCCGTTCAGCGTACCGTACATTGCTTGTAAAGCCTTGAAGTGTCCAGCTGCCACGTTCGACCAAATTGATTGAGGGCATATTAACGACATTGACCCTTTGCACCATTTCAAGAGGCATGCCAATGACGGTTTCACAGCTTGTGACTCGCCATGAACCTTCGGAACCGCCAATGAATGAATAATGATTGTTCATGTGATGGGTGCCCTAAATGTCTAACGTTTGGTTAAGGGGCGGGCTTTAGCCCGTCCCAGCGAGCGGAGCGAGCGATTTGAACCGCTTGTTAGGCAAGCGGTTCGAAGGCCGGCAACAGGGCGCTGATGCGACGCCGTACCTGCCTTTGATTTTTGATGTACCTGCATGCGTTCCTTCGCCTTTTCCTCTGGGATTTTGAGCGCCTCAGCGCTGGCGTGATACTGAGGCCAGCGTGATGACATTGCTCTCAGCGGACGCCCTGGCCGCCAGCGATTTTATGGCCTGCGTGATGATATTGCTTCCACTGAATATCGGGCCCGCCAGCGGTTTCAAATACTGCGAATATTTTTCCTGAGCTGAGCGCGGAATTGGATTATTCATTCTGCGATTTTCGATGTGCCCACGGCTTTGAGCTCTATATGCCTAACAGTGATTAGACCGAACGCTCGACTAATACGCAGCCTAACATTTCGCTAACAATGTTGACTTTTCTCTTGCGGATCAGTGTTTTATGCATCTTTCACTCCCTTCTGCTGCGACGTTATATCGAACGCGGTATAAGCCAGTTATAGCCGAATGCGGCATAAGCCCGCGCTTCACAGCATGTCGCCAAAGCTAGCAGGAATGAATGCTTGTGTGAGATAAGCAAGGCATTCATGCCGCCGAAGATGGGACTGCGCGTGAGCAGTTGTTTCCATAATGCTTTTTCTGCTGTTGATTGCCAAGAAATTAGTGGCCGCTTCTGGCCGTTTTCTGCCGGTTGCCACCTGACCGCGCGTTAATGCAAATGGATGGTCGAGGTCATGCAATTACGCAGCTGATTGCCTGAAAAAGAAAACTCCCAGCGGCTTGCGCCAACTGGGAGTGGTACACCTAATGGTACATGTACTAAAAAGCAAATTAGCCTGAAGGCCTATCACTCACTCACTCACAGAGTTTTAGTACAATTTTGTGCTGTAAAGAGAGGATGGATCTTGCATGCATTACGAAGTACCGCCGGCCTCAGTTGATGCCTGATCGGTGGATATCCTCCATGGAGATCTCCTTGGCGACCCCGGAGATGTCGACCATGAGGACAATCATGCAGAACAAAGGAGGAGCAACGCATAGGTACTGGGCAAGCTCGATTGACCTCTGCCTTGTGAATGTCCGTTCAAGTCCCAGGGCTGAGTTACGTCGTAGCGCCGACCTTCGGTGTGTCCCACCACGCGGGCCAACGCGGTTTCAGTGCCGGAACGCATGTCCAAGGGCTCGGTGGCGAGCCAGATGCTATCGACGCGAGTCGCTGAGCGACCCTACGAACAAAGAGGGCCTCCTTCAGGATCGGAGGCTGGCAATGGCGGCCTGACTTAAACGAAACGGCCTCCACGAAAAT
>Ga0228677_1000052_pt1 | contig 19610 bp, 17 predicted proteins | sample 58D_rmetaG_FD_182787 | JGI IMG/M metagenome (GOLD analysis project Ga0228677, IMG submission 182787) | Seawater microbial communities from Monterey Bay, California, United States - 58D_r | ecosystem: Environmental > Aquatic > Marine > Coastal | place: USA: California | collected 2016-11-04 | reverse complement strand
TTATCCAAAATTATTAATAATCATCGTGAAGCTGCTAGCAAAATTTGCTTTGCTATTGGCGGTGCAAGCGGTTTTGGAGAAAAAATTAAAAAAAGAGCTAATCATATTATCTCTTTTGGTAAAATTACCCTGCCCCATCTTATGGCTAGATGTGTTTTGATTGAACAAATTTATCGCAGCTTTACAATAGTTAATAACAACCCTTATCATAGTGGTCACTAATATCAATTATTACTATCTTTAAGGAATCATTTCGAACCAGCCTTTCTCACTCAATATCTTCACCCCTAAATCCTGAGCTTTTTTTAATTTTGAACCAGATTTTTCACCCGCAACTAAAAAATCTGTTTTTTTGGATATTGAATTTGAAACTCTCATGCCAATTTTTTCTGCCCTATCCTTGGCCTCAGCACGACTCATCTTTTCCATTGTTCCAGTAAAAACAATAATTTTTCCGTCAAACTCTGAAGCTGTCTCAATAATTTTATGGGACATAATTTGCAATTCTTTGGCTAAATTTTTTAAAAGATCGATATTTTTTTGGTGAGAAAAATATTGGATAATAGATTTAGCAATTTTATCGCCAATGCCATCAATATTAGAAAATTCTTGATATTGCTCTGATTCTTCAAAATTTTCTAAATTTGCCATTTGAGTTAATTTCTCCAAAAAATTTTCAAAAGAAATAAAATATCTAGCCAATAATTTAGAATTTTTTTGTCCAATATGACGAATACCAATAGCATAAATCAAACGATGCAAATCAATTTTCCGACGCCCATTAATAGCAGCAAAAAGATTATTAATTGATTTTTTTCCCCAATTTTCTTTTTTATAAAGAGAATTATTAGTAAATAAATTATCTTTTTCTCTTTTCTCAAGAGTAAAGATATCAGTAAAATTTTTTACCCTGCCCTCATCAAAAAAATTATCAATCTGTTTTTTACCAAAACCATCAATATTAAAAGCATCTTTAGAAATAAAATGTTTAAGATTTTCTTTAATTTGAGCATCGCAACCATAATGATTAGGACATCTAATAACCACATCATCTTGCAATTCCACCACTTTTGTATCACAAATTGGACAATTTTTAGGAAAATTAAATTTTGGATAGTCAAATTCTCTAACTTTCTTATCAATTGCTGTAATCTGCGGAATTACATCACCTGCCCTTTGAATTATAGCAATATCACCTTCTCTAATATCCTTTCTTTCAATTTCATCACGATTATGAAGCGTAGCACGAGAGACTAAAACCCCACCAATATTAACAGGTTCTAACTCAGCAACTGGAGTCAATGAGCCAGTTCTACCAATTTGAATAGTAATTTTATTAATTTTAGTTTTAGCCTTTTCTGCCTCAAATTTATGAGCAATGGCCCATCTAGGACTGCGAGAAATAAATCCAAGCCTATTTTGTAAAGAAAAATCATTAATTTTGTAAACCATACCATCAATATCGTAATCAAAAAGATATTTCTGGTCGGAGATTTTTTGATAATTTGCAATTATTCCATCAATATTTTTGAGTAATTTAGTATTTTTTTCGGTAGCAAAACCATATTCTGATAAAATCTTATAAAGTTGAATTTGAGAATTGCATTTAAAATCATCTGAATATTCTCCCAAACCATAAGCAAAATATTTAAGATTTCTAGAAGCTGTAATTTTTGGATCTAATTGTCTTAATGATCCTGCTGCAGCATTTCTGGGATTGGCAAAAATCTTTTTATTTTCTTCTTCTTGTCTTTTATTAAGATTTTTAAAATCAATTTTTGACATGTAAATCTCTCCCCTAATTTCAAGAATTTTTGGTGGATTAGAAATATTTAAAAGTAGCGGAAAATTTTTAATAGTAGCAACATTCTGAGTAATATCCTCACCAATTTCACCATCCCCTCTCGTTGCAGCTTGGATAAATTTTCCATCTTCAAATCTGGCTGAAAAAGATAGACCATCAATTTTTAATTCACAAAAAAGCTCTAAATTACTGTCCTTTTGTTCAAAATTAAGTAAATCAATTGGCTTATCTGGTAAAATTCCAAGAAATCTTTGGCATTTAGTGATAAAATCTTCAATATCCTCTTTAGAAAAAGCATTGGCCAAGGAAAGCATTGGCTTTGAATGTCTGACCTTATCAAACTTATCCAAAATTTCTGAACCAATTTCAGCATATTTTTGGCATTTTTCTAATAATTCTGGATATTTCTCTTCTAGATCAGTTAATTTTTTACGAAGCTCGTCAAACTCGGCATCTAAAATTATTGGATTATCATCTCTATGATAAGCAACATTATGCTTATTAATTTCAGCTCTTAATTGATTAATTTGATTTATAATATCCTGCGACATAAAAAGAGTAGTTAAAATCTGAATATATTTTAATTTTAACTACTCATAGGATCAAGATATAAATCGATCTAAGGAACCTCTGAAAAACTAAAAATTGGAATTTTTAGATCATCTTTTAGCAGAAATTGTGTTTCTTTTTGGTGCAATATAAACATATTGTGCCATAAAAAACTAAATTTATGCAAAAAGGGTCAAAAAGATCAATTTTGCTAAATACATATTTTAGTTTTTCAGAGGTTCCTTAATGTATATTTAAAACTGGATTTATGAAAGCTGCATCATCATGATCTGAACTATCATTACCATCAGTAATTACCAGTGTTAAAAATCTTGCTGTATTTGGAATATTAGTAATACTCATATCATATGCAGGATCATTATTATATACTATATTGGATGCTTTGGCTAATACACCATCAATATATATGATACCAACACTACCATTGTCATTTCCACTTTGAGTTACCCTATCATAACTACCGCTGAAGCTATAATGATTTACTGTTGCTCCAGAAAAATGAGTAGCTTTTATCTCACCAAGATCAAAAGTTACCATCCAATTAGCATGAGCCCCTATACCTCCAGGCAATGATAATTGGTATTGAGTACCTATGAAAAACTAGAAAAGTTATGAATTTACACTAAATGATTCACCGCAGCCACATCTAGCTTTTTCATTAGGATTGACAAAATCAAATCCAGATTCAAGATCTGATTCCTTATATATCATTTCACTACCAATTAGAAACATAGAAACTTTTGGATCAATAAAAATTAGAGTATCATCAAATTTAGCCAAATCATCAAATTTAGTAATATTTTTATCTTTGACAGCATATTCAATAGCATAAGATAGGCCAGAACAGCCACGAGTCCTAACGGAAACTCTAATTCCGAGACAATTATCTTTCTTATTTTTAAGAAGATTTTTTACCTGCAACAAGGCATCATCAGAAATTTTTAGATAATCTATTACCGGATTTGTAATGTCGAAATTTGACATATTAATTATTCTGCAGCTACTTCTATTTTACCACTTTTACTTTCATAATCTTCAATAGCCGCTTTAATAGCATCTTCTGCCAAAACAGAACAATGGATTTTAACAGGTGGAAGTGATAATTCTTCAGAAATTTCTTTATTGGTTACTTTTGCTGCTTCTGATAATTTTTTTCCAATCACCCATTCAGTTATATAAGAACTGGAAGCAATAGCCGAACCGCAACCAAAAGTTTTAAATTTTGCATCCTTAATTGTGTGATTTTTTTCATCAATTTCAATTTGCAATTTCATTACATCACCACAAGCTGGAGCGCCAACAAGACCGGTTCCAACATTTTTCTTTTCCTTATCTAAAGATCCAACATTTCTTGGATTTTCATAATGATCTAAAACATTATTTGAATATGACATAATTTTAAATGATTGATAAATTAAAGTAACTAATTAGAAAAAATTCTAATAATATTTTTTCAAATAGTCAATTATTTTAGTTGGGTATTATATAGCATTTATCATTTTAAATTAATGCATTACTATTATTGTTTCCAGAGAAACTAAATGGTAGGTGATAAAAATGTCTTATAGCTAGAAAGGCAAATAATTCAGCTTCAACCGCATCAATGTTAATATTAAAATCTTTGGCGTCTAGGATTTCTAAAGAGGTGATTTCTTTAATCTTTTCTATCATAAAAATATTTTTTGCCCCTCCTCCGGCAATGATAATTTTTTTTGGTTTTTTAGGTAATAATTCTAGAGAGATTTTAAGAGATTTTGCTATGATATCAATTAAAGTTGCTAGCGCATCTTCAAGAGATAAACCATCTAACATTATTAAGTGATTATTAAATTCATTACGATCAATGGATTTTGGAAATGTTTTTTGAAAAAATTCTAACTTTAAAAATTTATCAGATAATTCTAAATTAACTTTACCTTTTCTAGCGATTATACCACTTTCATCAAAATTTTTACCAAGATTTTTATAAATCAAGTCATCCATTGGTGCATTACCAAAGCAAATATCACCAGTTAACATATCATTTTCATCCTTGGTAACATAAGTTATATTTGACACCCCGCCTATATTCATAAAAATTACCTCCTCATTAAAATATTCTTTTAATAAAGCATGATGATAAATTGGTGCAAGAGGAGCGCCTTGACCTCCTTTTTTAATATCAATATTTCTTAGGTCACCAATTACCTTAATCCCCACCCTTTCTTCCAATAAAGCAATATCTCCAATTTGCCAAGTTAGTTTTTGATCTGGATTGTGTAAGATTGTGTGTCCATGAAAACCAATAAGATCAATATCTTCTGATTTTAGATTATATTTTTTTAGAAATTCTTGAACTGCTTTAATGTGAATTTTGGTTAATTCTTTTGTTACATTTAGTGATAATTTTGAATCTAAACTAGGATTATCTATTAAATTTCTTAGGTTTTTTTGGAAGGTCTTAGGATAAGGAGAAAATAGAAATTTATTTTCTTTTTTAATAGAAAAACCATTAGATTCAATAAGAGCAACATCAACACCATCCATTGATGTACCACTCATTAATCCAATGGCTTTTAAGAATTTATGATTAAACATATTCAGCGTAAGAAAAACTTATTTAAATCAACTTCCTTAAAAAATCTCTAAGCACAGAAAAAAATAAAATAATGAAGAGATTTATAGAAAAAGAATCGTTTAAATAAGTTTTATCTTGAGTAATATTCAATAATTAGATTGATATTAACTTCAAAAGCGTAAGGAACATCAGAAAAAGAAGCTTCGGCCACAACTTCAACCGACTGACCTTCGTTATCTAATCTTAAATATTCTGGAACATCTCTTTCTAATTTATCCAAAGACTCAATTATTAAGTTCATTTTTTTGGATTTATCTCTAATAGAAACGACGTCACCTATTTTTAATCTATAAGAAGAAATATTAACCACCTTACCATTCACTTTAATATGTTTATGGCTAATTAATTGCTTAGCAGAAAAAATTGTTGGAGCTATATTAGACCTATATACAACAGCATCTAATCTCGATTCAAGCAAGGAAATAAAATTTTCACCAGTATCACCCTTCTTTTTTGCCGCTAATTTAAAAATATTCTTAAATTGTTTCTCAGAAATATTGTAATGAAATCTTAATTTTTGTTTTTCATTTAACTGAGCACCATAATCACTAAGCCTTCTAGGAGCTTTAGATTGTTGTTGACCAGGCCTAACATTTAACCTATTGGAAGAAGTGTCTGCACTTCCCCATAAATTAACACCGGTAGATCTTACAATTTTATTTTTAGATTTAATAATTTTTGTCATTTATTACTTATTATATTTTGATATTTTCTTCACCATATCTTTTTTTAATATTGTCAGATATAAGGCCTGTACCAACAGGAACCAATCTACCAACAATAATATTTTCTTTTAAACCTCTCAAATAATCACTTCTACCCTGAGTTGCTGATTCAGTTAAAACTTTTGTAGTTTCTTGGAAAGAAGCTGAAGATATAAAGGATTTAGTCTGTAAAGAAGCTTTGGTAATACCAAGTAAAACTGGTAAAGCCTTAGATGACTTACCACCTTCACTGATTATTTTATTATTTACCTCTTCAAAATCATCCCTATCTATAATTTCACCTTTTAAATACATAGAAGAGCCAGGATCAGTAACCTCAACCCTCTTAAGCATCATGCTTAAAATAACTTCAATATGTTTATCATCAATTTTTACGCCTTGCATACGATAAACTTTCTGAACCTCAAAAATCATATATTTTCTAAATTCCTGTATGCCTAAAATACGTAATATATCATGGGGAGATAAATTACCATCAATTAATAAATCACCTTTTTTAACATAATCACCATCGTTAAAGAATATATGCTGGCCTTTAGGTATAATATATTCTACCGCCTCTTCGTCAGCATTTTTTGGTCTAATAAGAACTTTTCTTTTTACCTTATATTCTTTTATAAATTCAATAGTACCAGAAATTTCACTCATTATGGCAGTATTTTTTGACTTTCTAGCTTCGAATAACTCTGCTACTCTAGGCAAACCACCAGTAATATCTTTTGTTTTAGAAGATTCTTTTGGAATCTTAGCTATAATATCACCAGCCTTTACTCCCTCATGATCAGAATAAGATATAATAGTGCCAACAGATAAATCATATTCTTTATCCTTGGATCCCCTAACAATTAATCTAGGCTTAATATCCTGCTGAGTATATTGTTTCCAGTCAATTACTACTTTTGTAGATATGCCAGTTTTCTCATCAACTTTTTCTCTTATAGAAACATTTTCAGTTAAATCAGTATATTCTAAAGAACCATCAATCTCAGCAATAACTGGAATATTATAAGAATCCCAATCGGCAAGATGATCTCCCTTCTTAATATCGTCACCATCATTAAAATTAATGACCGAACCATAAGGTAATTTATAATTATGAATACTCTCGCCGGTTTTTTTATCAGTATTTTTTATTTCACAATTTCTAGTTACAACAACATATTTTCCATCCTGTTTTTTAATTACTGAATTGATGTCAAATTTTAAAACACCTTCACTAGTTGCAGAAATTGAAGATTGCTCGTCACCACGAAGAGCCGCACCTCCAATATGGAAAGTTCTCATTGTAAGCTGAGTACCAGGCTCGCCAATTGACTGAGCAGCAACTACACCAACAGCCTCTCCAACACTAACTAATTTACCAGTTGCAAGATCACGACCATAACATTTAGAACAGATGCCATGTTTAGATTCACAAGTTAGAGCACTTCTAACCCTGGCACTTCTAATTTTAGCTGCAGAAATTTTAGCAGCAACAGCTTCGTCTACTAATTCACCCGCTTTAGCTAATATATTGCCAGACTTATCAGAAATATCTTCTAACAAAATTCTTCCTAAAATTTGCTCCTCTATTGAAGCAACCACAGCCCTGTCATCAACAACTTCCTCCACTAAGACGCCATTTTTAGAACCACAATCTTCATCAATAATGATACAATCTTGAGCAACATCAACCAATCTTCTAGTTAAGTAACCAGAGTTTGCTGTTTTTAAAGCCGTATCAGCAAGACCTTTCCTAGCACCATGAGCTGAAATGAAATATTCTAAAACATTTAACCCCTCCTTAAAATTAGAGGTAATAGGGTTTTCAATAATTTCGCCAGAAGGTTTTGCCATCAAACCCCTCATACCAGAAACCTGCTTAATCTGATTTTCAGAACCTCTAGCACCAGAATCAGACATCATATAGATCGAATTAGTGGTGATAGGATTAGACATATCTGAAATACCCTTCATCATCTCTTTCGAGATTGTATTAGTACACTCAGTCCATTCATCTATTACCTTATTATATCTTTCACCATTGGTAATTAAGCCCTCCCTATATTGCTTGTAAAGTTTTTTTACATTTTCAAAAGATCCTTTAACATAAGATTCTTTACTATCTGGAATAACCATGTCATTCTTACCGATAGAAATAGCAGACTTACCAGAATATTTAAAACCTAATGACATTATTTTATCACAAAATGCTACAGTTTCTTCCTGGCCAGCATATCTATAGACTTTGTCAATTAATTCCTTAATATCCCTCTGAGTCATCTTTTGATTTACTAAAGCAAAATTGTCTTTCATAACATCCGGCAACTGATTATATAAAATTGCTCTTCCAGTAGTCGTATCAGCAACTTTAGATTGTTCTAAACCATTTGAATCTTTATAAAAATAACGATATTTTATTTTACTATGAATTGAAACATCTTTATTGTCTAATATATGCTGTAACTCATTATAATTTGCAACTAACATAGATTCTTCGCCAACTTTCTCGCTATCTAATGTTAAATAATATAAACCCAAAACAATATCCTGAGATGGTACTATAATAGGTTTACCATTAGCTGGACTTAAAATATTATTTGTTGCCATCATTAAAACTCTAGACTCAACCTGAGCTTCTATAGAAAGAGGAACATGAACCGCCATTTGATCTCCATCAAAATCAGCATTAAAAGCTGCACAAACTAATGGATTTAGCTGAATAGCTTTACCTTCAATCAAAATAGGTTCAAATGCTTGTATACCAAGTCTATGTAAAGTAGGAGCTCTATTTAATAAAATAGGATGACCCTTGATAACTTCTTCTAAAATATCCCAAACCTCTGGTATTTCAGATTCTACCATTTTTTTAGAAATTTTAATAGAGGGAGATTTGCCGTATAGCTCTAATTTTGCATAGATAAAAGGTTTAAATAACTCCAAAGCCATTTTCTTTGGTAAACCACATTGATGCAATTTTAACTCTGGACCAACAACAATTACACTTCTACCAGAATAATCAACCCTTTTACCAAGAAGATTTTGTCTAAACCTACCCTGCTTACCCTTAAGCATATCACTTAAAGATTTAAAAGGTCTTTTACTAGCATTTTTTACTACCGTACCACTTCTACCATTATCCAAAAGAGCATCAACAGATTCTTGAAGCATTCTTTTTTCATTTTTAATAATGATATCAGGAGCACCAAGATCTAACAATCTTTTCAAACGGTTATTTCTGTTAATAACTCTACGATATAACTCATTTAGATCGGAAGCGGCAAATCTACCACCATCAAGCATTACTAATGGCCTAATATCAGGAGGAATAACTGGAAGAACACTCATAACCATCCATTCAGGCTTATTATCAGAATCTAAAAAGTTATTAACTAACTTTAATCTTTTAACAACCTTCTCTCTCTTAAGTTCAGATGTTAGATTCTCAAGCTCCTCTTTTAACTCTGCCTGAATTTTTGCTAAATCAAGTCTTCCCAATATTTTTTGAATAGCTTCAGCACCCATATCAGCTTCAAAACTACCATGACCATATTCATCTTGAAATTCTTCATATTCCTTTTCTGTCAATATTTGACCTTCAGATAAAGGGGACATAAGGGGGTCAATAACAATATAATTTTCAAAATATATTACTTTTTCAATATTTTTTAGACTCTGACCCAATAATGTACTGATTCTCGAAGGTAAAGATTTTAAAAACCAAATATGAGCAACTGGACTTGCAAGCTCAATATGACCCATTCTCTCCCTTCTAACTTTAGAAGAAGTAACCTCAACACCACATTTTTCACATACGATACCTTTATATTTTACCCTTTTATACTTACCACATAAACATTCATAGTCTTTTATAGGACCAAATATTCTAGCACAAAATAAACCCTCTCTTTCCGGTTTAAATGTTCTATAATTAACCGTTTCTGGCTTCTTTACCTCACCATAAGACCAAGACCTTATTTTATCAGGATCAGCAATTGATATTTTTATGGCGTTAAAATTTAAATTATCAGTTTTTTGATTTGACAACCTTAATAAACCGTCAGATGATATACCTTCAAGAGATGACATATAAAATTATATATTTTTAATATTAATTATAAACAAACATTGTAACAAAACTAATCAACTAACTCAATATTGAGTCCAAGTGATCTTACTTCTTTAATCATTACATTAAATGACTCAGGTATGCCGCAAGTAAAGTTCTGATTTTCATGTATTATAGATTCATAAATTTTAATTCTACCGACAACATCATCAGATTTTACTGTTAACATCTCTTGCAATGTATAGGCAACACCATAAGCCTGCAGTGCCCAACACTCCATTTCTCCAAATCTCTGTCCACCAAAATGTGATTTACCACCAAGAGGTTGCTGAGTTATTAAACTGTATGGCCCTATTGAACGAGCATGGATTTTACTTTCAACTAAGTGATGTAATTTCAAGATATACATATAACCAACGGTTACTTTTCTATCAAATTTATCACCAGTTATTCCATCAATTAATGTAACCTGACCATCTTCACTGTTACCCGATAAGGTCAATAAATTATCAATGACATCTTCATTCATACCATCAAAAGATCCAGTAGCAAAAGGAACACCATTGCGAATTTTTGAAGCAAAAGATACTAGCTCATCTTTATTCATTAATTTTAATAAAGATATTTCTTCTTTTGAGTCATATATCAACTCTAACTGACTTCTTAAGTCATCAATAGATGCATTACCTTGTTTATATTCATTTAGCTTTTTAGCAACTTTTCTTCCAAGCATAACAGAAGCGAGACCCAGATGAGATTCAAGAATCTGTCCTATATTCATACGAGAAGGTACGCCTAAAGGATTTAAAATAATATCCACAGGCTCACCATTTTCATCATATGGCATATCTTCTACTGGAACTATCCTAGATACCACACCTTTATTACCATGTCTTCCTGACATTTTATCACCAGCTTGTAATACAGATTTAGAAGCTATATAAACCTTAACAATCTTTAATACACCTTGTTTTAAATCATCACCAGATTTAATACGAGAAACACTATTTTCATATTCTTTTTCAAGATTTAAAGCTTGCTCCTTATAAGATTTCATAATATTACCTACTTTCTCCATCACCCCTAAATCATCAACTGAAATCTTAAATAACTCTTCTAATGAAAAATCTTGTAATATCTTATAATCTAATTTTAGAGATTTTTTCTTCTTTCCAATATTGTTGGCTAATTTTTGACCAAACAAAATTGATTTAAGTTTATTACTTACAGAATCCTTTAAAAAAGATATACTGGAATCTTTGTTTCTAGTAGCTTTTTGTATTGCTTGACTCTCTATATATAAAGATCTTTCATCTTTATCTAAACCCTTCCTAGAAAGAACCTTAACATCTACTACAACTCCATCCATTCCAATCGGAGCATAAAGAGAGGAATCCCTTACATCAGATGATTTCTCCCCAAATATCACCTTTAACAACTTCTCTTCTGGAGTCATAGGAGATTCACTTTTTGGAGTAGTTTTACCAACTATTAAATCACCAGCTTTTATTTTTGCACCAATATGTATTACACCCTCTTCATCAAGTTTATTAAGATATTCCTCATTAATATTAGGTATATCTCTGGTAATTTCTTCTGGTCCTAATCTTGTATCCCTGGCAACTATTTCTAACTCTTCAATGTGAACAGAAGTAAATGTATCATCTTGTAATAATTTTTCTGAAACAATTATGGAATCTTCAAAATTATAACCATTCCAAGACATGAAAGCCACTCTAATATTTTTACCAAGCGCTAATTCACCATTCTCAACAGAATGACCATCTGACATAATTTGACCAGACCTTACCTTGTCACCTACAAAAACCACAGGTCTTTGATTAATACAAGTATCTTGGTTTGTTCTTGAATATTTTGTTAAATTATATGTCTTGATTTGACCAATAGATTCTTCATTATCAGACTCAACGATAATTTTATCAGAATCAACATATCTAACAATTCCATCAAAGTCACTTTTGACTATAACACCAGAATCGTAAGCAATTATAGATTCAGTACCAGTACCAACTAATGGAGCGCTACTTTTTAATAAAGGTAGGGCTTGACGCTGCATATTCGATCCCATCAAAGCTCTATTGGCATCGTCATTCTCTAGGAAGGGAATAAGGGTTGTTGCAATAGAAATAAGTTGCTTTGTTGAAACATCAATTAAATCAATCTCAGAAGACTTTACAGTAATATATTCATTATTTCTTCTACAAACTACAATATCTTCAATGATATTATTATTATCATCAATTTTAGTATTTGACTGGGCAATATTTCTATCTATTTCTTCTATAGCAGATAAGAATACAACTTCATCGCTAACTTTATTATCAAAAACTTTTCTATAAGGTGTTTCAATAAAGCCATAATTGCTAATTTTTGCATATGTTGCCAAAGAGTTAATAAGCCCAATATTCGGACCCTCTGGCGTCTCAATAGGGCAAATTCTACCATAATGAGTAGGGTGAACATCTCTAACTTCAAAACCAGCTCTATCTCTAACTAAACCACCGGGACCAAGAGAAGATAACCTTCTTTTATGAGTTACCTCTGATAAAGGATTGGTTTGATCCATAAATTGAGATAATTGGGACATTGCAAAAAAGTCCTTAATAGATGAAGATAAGGGTTTTGAGTTAATTAATGTTTGAGGCATTATAGAATCAGGATCAGAAGAATGCATCTTTTCCAAGATATATTTTTCAATCTTTGATATGCCTATCCTAAGTTGATTTTCAACTAATTCACCGACAGCTCTAACTCTTCTATTAGCTAAATTATCAATATCATCAGTTGGAAGATCTTGATACTTAATTTTACTAAGAATTTCTATAGTTTTTATTATATCTTCTTTTGTTAAATGTAAAACATCTTTATCAACTTCAATAGATAACCTATAGTTAATTTTCATTCTACCAACATCAGATAGACTATATTTACCAACATTAAAGAATAATGAATTTAAAAAGTTCGATGCAACCTCAACGGAAGCAAGAGACTCACCTAACCTAATTGATCTATATATATCCAATAGAGCGTCCTTGGTAGTCTTATTTTTATCTACAATTAAAGTATTATAAATATAAGAACCAATTTTAGATTTAGATGGGTTAACCACATCTATATTGTCGAAATTCAAATTCTGCAAAGCTTCTAAACCTTCTAGAGTAAGCATACTTCCAGACTCAAGTAATACTTCACCAGTCTCAGAATCTAATAGATCATCAACGATCACATGGCCAAAAATTAAATCATCAGATAAGATGTAATTTTTGAAATCGCTATCTTCTAATTTATTTAATAATCTTTGATTAATTTTTTGACCTTTTTTTATGACTATGTCACCAGAATCAGCATCAACAATATCTGAAGCAGCTTTTCCACCTAAGAAGGAATCAGGAATAAATTCAGAAATCCAGCCCTTTTTCTTATCAAAAGAGATCTTAAATTTATTATAAAAAGTAGTAATTATATCTTTAGAAGAAAAATCAAGAGCTCTGAGTAAAGATGTGGCCAACATTTTTCTTTTCTTGTCGATTCTAAAATGCAATATATCTTTATTGTCAATTTCAAAATCCAACCAAGAGCCAATATTAGGAACTATTTTTGCAGTATAAATTTTAGAACCAAAAACATTATTTGCACTTTCACTACCAAAAAAGACACCAGGGGATCTTTTCATCTGGGACACGATAACCCTTTCAGAGCCATTAATTATAAAGCTGCCATTATCTGTCATTAAAGGTAGTTCACAAAAATAAACCTCTTGCTCCTTAACAGATAATATTTCTTTATTTTGAGAATCATTACTATCTGTATCCCATAAAATGAGTCTTAACTTAGCTTTTAAAGAAGAAGCATAAGTCCTACTAGAAGTAATACATTCACTAGGAGTATAAAGGGGATCAGATAATATATACTCAACAAATTCTAAAGTTACCCTACCAACAGAATCAGTAACAGGAAAAAAAGAACGAAATACAGAATCAATACCAACATTAGTATCGGAATTAGGGTCACTAACTAATAATTTTTTATATGAGTCCTTTTGCAAGGATATCAAATAAGGTACCTCTTGTTCTTTTTTATTTCCAGCTAACTTTTTTCTTAAAGATAATTTATCAAAATAACGAACCTGATCCACTTCTAGTCTCTAAATTAAATTATTATAATCTTTGAATATAACCAATATATTCAAAGGGTAAAATTAAAAATTGTTTAAAAAAATTAAGCAATTTCCACCTTACCTCCAGCAGCTTCTATTTTTTTCTTAATTTCTTCAGCTTCATCTTTAGATGCACCTTTCTTTAAGTCACCCGGAACAGATTCAACTAAATCTTTAGCTTCTTTTAATCCAAGACCAGTAATAGCTCTAACCTCTTTGATAATATTAATTTTTTTATCACCAAAATCAGTAAGCTTGACATCAAAAGAATCTTTAGTCTCAGCAGCATCTCCACCAGCAGCGGGTGCAGCAGCAGGTGCAGCAGCAGCAATAGCACTAACACCCCATTTTTCTTCTAACATTTTACTTAATTCAGAAATTTCTACAACAGTTAGAGTAGATAAGTCGTCACATATTTTATTTAAATCAGTAGTCATAATAATAAATATAGTTAATTAATCCAAAATACCATTTTAACTTATTACTCAATTATTAATTTAAGTAATAGGTTAAAATGGTATCACCAGCAAATATTGCCACCGTAAGTAATAGCAACAACATAATATAATATATTTCAGCTAAAAAACTAAAATAAATTATTGTTTTTCTTTAGCGTAAGCACTTAATAAAGTTAAAGTTTTAGACATTGGAGCCTTTATAGTGCCAACAAATTTAGATTGAGCACTATTAAGTATACCAATGAAATTAGCTCTTAATTCTTCAATAGATTTTAATTTAGATAATTTTTTAATATCGCTATCATTGATTAAATCATTATTATAATATCCAGCAGTAAATTCTAAATTATCATTATCAGAGCAAGCTTTGGATACTATTTTTGCCAAAGACACAATATCGTCACCATAGATTATAACTGTAGGTCCAGAAAGATATGAATTTAGCGATTCTAAATCTGTCCCTTCAATAGCAATTTTAATCAAGGTATTTTTTGCAACCCTAACTGACAAACCTTTGCCACGAAGCTCGTTACGAAAAACAGTAAAATCAGAATTATCAATACCTCTATAATCCATAAGAACAAATGAACTCTTATCCTGAAACTCATTCTTCATTAATGACACTAACTCAATTTTTTCTTCTCTATTCATTACCTTGTTAAATTTAAAGAATTAACATCAACTTCAAAGGATTTTCCCATAGTGGAGTTGACAAATAATTTTTTGATAAATTTACCTTTAGAAGTTTCTGGTTTTAAATCAAGAATAGCCTTTAATATTGTATTAATATTATCAATAAGAAATTCTTTGGAAAAATCTACTTTACCAGCCAAACAATGTATTATGGAGCTTTTGTCATTCTTAAAATTAACTTTACCTTTTAAACTATCACAAACAGCTTTTTCCAAATCATTAGTTACTGTTCCATTTTTAGCATTTGGCATTAAACCTTTTGGTCCTAATTTTCTAGCAGCCTTGCTAACTTTTGGCATATATTCTGGAGTAGTAATACAAACGTCAAAATCATCAAAACCTCCTACTATTTTCTGAACTAATTCATCATCGCCAGCATAGGTAGCTCCAAGATCTAAAACTTTTTTCTGCAATTCCTTTTCTGATGTTAAAACTAAAATCTTACAGCTTTTACCAGAACCGTTGGGCAATATAACGGAACCTTTAACATTTTGGTTAGATTGTTTAGAATCTATACCTAAAATAACAGCAATATCAACAGACTCATTGAATTTTCTTTTATTTTTTGCAGAAGCTTCTATTAAATTTTCAACTGCAACATCTAAATTATTCATTTGTTTAATTTATTATCAATTGTGAAAGATTATTTACTCAGTAACCTCTAAACCCATAGAAACTGCGGAACCAATGACCATATTCATGCAAGCATCAAGATTATAAGCGTTAGTGTCAGAAATCTTCTTTTCAGCAATTTCTTTGATTTGCTTCTTATTAATCTTACCAGCATTTTCCTTACCAGGAGCCCCAGAACCTTTTTTTAAATTAATAGCCTGTTTTATCAAATAGGACATTGGGGGCAACTTATACTTATAAGAAAATGATCTATCCTTATAAGCTGCAATCGTTACAGTAACAGGAGTTCCAACAGGAAAATCAATCTTCTCAGCATTAAATTGCTTACAAAATTCAGCTATATTTAAACCTTTTTGTCCTAAAGCTGGACCTATAGGCGGAGCTGGATTAGCTTTACCAATGGGAACTTGTAACTTTATAAAACCTACTATTTCTTTCTCACTCATATTATTTAATATTTAAAACCTGATAAAAAGTAAGGTAATAAATTAAAATTTGCAACAATTTAATTTATTTTCTTTACTTGGTCATAATGTAATTCAACCGAAGTAGATCTGCCAAAAATAGAAATAGAGATTTTAATTCTCTGTTTCTCATCATCAAAACTTTCAACAACTCCGGAAAATGAATCAAATGGACCATCAATTACATTTAATATCTCACCAATTTCAAACATTTTTTCTTGACTAAGACCAGCAATTTTTTCATCATTAATCATAGAGAAAATATCTTCCATTTTCTTTTCTGAAACAGGAGATGGATTCGTTCCGCCTAAAAAAGACGATACCTTAGGAATAGACAATATAGCACTTTTTGTATCAAGATTTAAATCAAATTTAACAAATACATATCCAGAAAATAACTTTTCTTGATCTTCAACTTTTTTTCCTTTCTTTACCTTAGAAATTTTTCTTGACGGAACCAAAACTTCATCAATATTAATTTTCTCTTGATCCGACAAAGATTCAATCAATTTAGATATCTTATTCTCTTGACCAGATACTACCTTTAATATATACCAATTATTCTCCATTTTATAATTAAAAACCAAATATTAATTTAATAATTTTAGAGATAATAAAATCCGCAAAAACTATTACCATAGCGGTAATAAAGACAGCAATCAATATAGCAATAACTGCAGATTGTGTCTCCTTATTAGAAGGAGTAGTGACTGTTTTTAGCTCCTTAAAAGCTTCTCTAATAAATGAAATCATCCTATTTAAAAATGGCAGGAGCGAGAGGAATCGAACCCCCAACCAACGGTTTTGGAGACCGCTACTCTACCAGTTGAGCTACGCTCCTAAAATTAAAACCTACTTTATAACTTTTGATACAACTCCTGCACCTACTGTTCTGCCGCCCTCTCTAATAGCGAAACGAAGGCCTTCCTCCATAGCAATTGGAGCAATTAATTCTACCGTAATCTTTACATTATCACCGGGCATAACCATTTCAGTACCTTCTGGAAGAGTAACTGAACCAGTTACATCAGTAGTTCTGAAATAAAATTGTGGTCTGTAATTCTTGAAAAATGGCGTATGTCTTCCACCCTCCTCTTTTGTTAATACATAAACTTCAGCCTCAAAAGAAGTATGAGGAGTAATAGATCCTGGCTTACATAAAACCTGACCACGTTCAACCTCTTCTCTCTTCGTACCTCTAAGTAAAACACCAGCATTATCACCAGCCATACCTTCATCAAGAAGTTTTCTAAACATCTCAATACCTGTACATGTAGTTTTCTGAGTTTCTTTAATACCAACGATTTCGATCTCTTCACCAACTTTAACTACACCACGCTCAATTCTGCCGGTTACTACAGTACCTCTACCTGAAATAGAGAATACATCCTCAACAGGCATTAGAAAATCTTGGTCAATTGGACGCTTAGGTTCAGGAATATAATCATCAACAGCATCCATTAAAGCCTTGATAGATTGACCGCCTATCTCTGAATCATCACCCTCAAGAGACTTCAAAGCAGAACCTTTAATAACAGGAATATTATCACCATCAAAATCATATGAAGATAATAACTCTCTAACTTCCATCTCCACTAATTCAAGAAGTTCTTCATCTTCAACCTGATCTACCTTGTTTAAAAATACAACCAATGAAGGAACACCAACCTGCTTAGCCAATAATATATGCTCACGAGTTTGAGGCATAGGTCCATCACTAGCAGAAACAACTAATATAGCGCCATCCATCTGAGCAGCACCAGTAATCATATTTTTTACATAATCAGCATGCCCTGGACAGTCAACATGAGCATAATGACGCTTTTCAGTCTCATACTCAACATGAGCTGTATTAATAGTAATACCACGCTCCTTCTCCTCAGGTGCTCCATCAATATCATCATAAGCACGCTTCTCAGCCTTACCAGACTTAGATAAATAATCAGTAATTGCCGCAGTTAAAGTAGTTTTACCATGATCCACATGACCAATTGTACCTATATTAACATGAGGCTTACTACGATTGAAAGTTTCTTTATTCATAACTTATTTTATTTATTTAAATTAGTTAAACGGCGAGCTCTTTTCTACCTTTTGCTCTCCTTTGATTGATTATATTTCTCCCAGCTTTAGTTGCCATTCTAGCTCTAAAACCATGAGTTCTTTTACGTTTAATCTTACTTGGTTGATATGTTCTTTTCATTTTATTTTAACGTTTTCTAAATGTTGAAGCTTTTCTAGCTTTTTTCAGACCATATTTCTTTCTTTCAACTTTTCTAGAATCTCTAGTTAAAAGACCGTTTGATTTTAAAATTTGACGATTAGCTTCAATATCAAAATCATTTAAAGCTTTGGAAATCGCAAGTGAAACAGCGCCAGCTTGACCAGTTTTACCACCACCCTTAACATAAATTACAATGTCAAATTTTTTCTCATTTTTAGTGATTGATAATGGTTTAATTGCAATATTAACAAGTTCTTGTCTAGTAAAATAAGGTAATAATTCCATATTATTAATAGTAATTTTACCTTTACCCTTATCAAGAAAAACTCTTGCAACCGCCTCTTTTCTTTTACCAATGGTATGAACCCTTCCCAAAGCATCCTTAACAACTTTTCTCAAGGATTTTCGTTCTTTTTGATTAGTAACTTCAATTATATCTTGACTCATTTCAACCATTATTAATTAGAATTTTTTTTGTTCAAAGATTTAACATCCAATATTTCAGGCTGTTGAGCCTGATGTGGATGAGAATCTCCCTTATAAATAAATAATTTTTTCATTCTTTGACGACCAAGTGGATTTCTAGTGATCATTCTTTCAATAGAATTACGAAGTAATCTTTCAGGAGTGTCGCTTCTAAGGGTATCCTTAGCAGTCCTAGATTTGATACCACCTGGATAACCAGTATGCCAATAGTGATTTTTTTGCGTTAATTTTTTACCAGTTAAGGCAATTTTTTCAGCATTATAAATCACAACATAATCACCACAATCAATGTGAGGAGTGTAAATAACTTTACCCTTACCCATTAAAATTTTTGCAACAATAGCAGATAATCTACCTAAAATTAGGTCAGAAGCATCAATTGCAAACCATTTTCTTTCAATCTCTGACGGCTTTGCCGAATATGTATTCATCTTTTGAAAAATTATTAAAAAGAGTTAGATGTTATAATTGGCAATTTTTTTGTCAATGGAAAATCTCTAGATAATTTAAAATATAATAGAAACCTTTGAAAAACCAAATAATCATCCTTATAATAGCAATTTATCAAGCTTAACTTAGCTGGCTATAGCTTTAAATTAAACAGCCCTGACCTCCTCTATTTTGACATTTTCTTTCTTACCGCTTCTTCTATTTTTTACTTCAGCATGGCCTTCCTTAATTGATTTAGGACCGATGATGATTTGAGTAGGC
>Ga0228677_1000047_pt1 | contig 20410 bp, 20 predicted proteins | sample 58D_rmetaG_FD_182787 | JGI IMG/M metagenome (GOLD analysis project Ga0228677, IMG submission 182787) | Seawater microbial communities from Monterey Bay, California, United States - 58D_r | ecosystem: Environmental > Aquatic > Marine > Coastal | place: USA: California | collected 2016-11-04 | reverse complement strand
GTGTATCATTACGTATTTATTAGTAATGTATTTTTTTGTGATGGCAGCCATGAACTTTTTGTGAAGAGCAATACCAATAAAGCCCATTACAGCAATAGTTGCAGTAGCAATTTCAAAACCAATTAACCAGTTAATTAAACCAAAAATTGCCATTGGCAAAATCATTAAAGGAATACCAATAATCCATTGAACATCTCCCGTTCCTTGAAAATTAAAGGCTGCTTTTTCATCTAAATTTATTCTTTTTCTATTAAAAGTTCCACCAAAAAGAATCACGTGTGTATTAACACCTACATTATAAATCATTGCTGCAAAATGAACCAATAAGACTTTCCACCCAAAATAAATATATGGGATCCCTAGAACAAAAAGCGCCACAACACTTATAGCCATGATGGTAAATTTTGATTTTAAATAACGTTCATATTTAAAATTTTGACTCATTAACATATTATAATAACCACTATCCCAAGCAGGAATAAACTGACCAAAATTGATTAACAAAGTTCCTGTGGAAAAGATACCCACCAATACATACATAAACTCCATGTCTGCGTACATTGGATTAGGATAGAAAAAGAGACCGTACAACAAACCCATAGCAATCATCCAAACTGATGATTTTGTCCGTTTATTTCTCCAAATTAGTCGCAAGTCATTTTTAATAAATGGTGCTAAGTCTCCTAGTCTTTCAAGAAATGATAAGTCTGCTGAATTTATTTCTTTAGTTTGTTCAGATATTAACGCATCTAAATAGACTTCATTTCTTAATTGCTTATAATTTATAACATATAAGCCAATTAATATTACTAAAAACAAAAGAGAAAGAGTTGGGGATTGATAAACCGCATCAAAACCCTTTCCTATAAAACCGGGTAAATCAAACCAATTAAAGTACTGAATAAAATAACCAAAAATTAACAATAACAATAAGCCAAGTAAAACACTGTTGTTTTTATTCACCAAAAAATTAAAAAAATTAATAGACTGTATAATTAAAATCATTGAAGCTAACCACGCTAAAATACCTACAAGATTGTATCCTTGTGTTATTAAAACTACAGAAAATGGAACATAAAAAAAGAGTCCCATAATATTGAAAAAAGAGGAGGATGATTTCATTAAAATAAAATGTACAATTTTGCTTTTTTGAATTGGCAAAACTAGTAAGGGCTTAATGTTCATAACTGGCAACTTTTGCATAAGGTATCTGAAAATTAAATCAGCAACTATAACATACATTAAAGATGAATTTACCAGAACAAAAGGATCTTGATCTGGAAATTGTTTTTTTAAAATCCAATACGCTCCGGTACCAATTAATAAAAAACAAACAGTAAAATATAAGCCAAAAAAACCTATGAGAATTTTTGCTCCTATAGATTTACTAAAGGAAGATGAACGAAAAAATTGTTTCCATTCTAGTTTTAAAAAGTGTGAAGTCATAAGGTGGTAGGTTTTACTAATAAGTGTCTTTTTAGAGGTTTTGTTACAAAAAAATTAAATTTCAGCCTTTAACACTTCTTTTATCAATTTTTTTAATTCTTGTTTTGGCAAAGCGCCATTAGCCATTTGAGGGGGTTCATTCATTGGAATAAATAACATAGAAGGAATGCTTCGTATGGCAAATGCTGCTGCTAATTCTTGTTCTGCTTCGGTGTCTACTTTATAAATATTTATTTTACCGGCATACTCATCACTAAGTTCCTCTAAAATAGGAGCGATCATCTTGCAGGGTCCACACCAATCTGCATAGAAGTCTATAATTGAAGGCAACTTTCCTTCATAGTTCCAGTCTTTATTTTTTTCATAATTAAAAACTTTTTCTAAAAAGGTTTGTTTTGTTAGGTTTTCTGTCATAATAATTTTTTTATTCTACAAAAGTAATCGTTTTAATTTCATAAAAAAATAGTCTAATTTAGAGGTCGCTTATATAATTTACCTATGAAAAAATTACTTATACTTGTTACTTGTTTTACCATGATGTTAAATGCCTGTAAAGAAAAAAACCCCACACGAACTCATCTTTTAGACTATCCTGAAACGATAAAAAAACCTATTGTAGACACTTATTTTGAAAGTGAGATAACTGACAACTACCGATGGCTAGAAGATGATAGAAGTAAAGAAACTGAGAAGTGGGTAGTAGCAGAAAATGAAGTTACCTTTAATTACCTTTCTAATATTCCTTATAGAAAACAATTAAAAGATCGATTATCAGAGTTGTGGAATTATGAAAAAATTGGCGCTCCTTTTACCGAAGGAGATTATACTTATTATTACAAAAATAATGGTCTACAAAACCAGTATGTGGTATATAGAAAAAAAGATGACACCAATGAAGAAGTTTTTTTAGACCCTAACACATTTTCTGAAGATGCAACAACATCCCTTAGTGGATTAACTTTTTCAAAAGATGGAAAAACCGCTGCTTATTCTATCTCAGAGGGTGGAAGTGATTGGCGCAAAATTATAGTGATTGATGTTGAATCAAAAAAAGTGAAAGAGGACACCCTTGTTGATGTAAAGTTTTCTGGAATTTCATGGAGAGGAAATGAAGGTTTTTATTATTCAAGTTATGATAAACCCGACGGAAGTGAGCTTTCTGCAAAAACAGATCAACACAAATTATACTATCATGAGTTAGGAACCTCTCAAAAAAATGATCAAATTATTTTTGGTGCATCTGATGCTCAAAAACACAGATATGTAGGAGGTTCAATAACTGAAGATGACCGGTATTTAATCATTTCAGCCTCTACCTCTACTTCTGGAAATAAACTCTTCATTCAAGATTTAACTAAGAAAAATGGTGCTTTAATTCCTATTGTTAACCATTTTGATAGTGATACCTATGTAATTGACAACCGAGGAACAACTCTATATTTGGTTACCAATCTTAATGCGCCTAATCAAAAAATTGTAACTGTAGATGCGGCCAATCCCTCTCCTGAAAACTGGAAAGATTTTATTCCGGAAACGGCGCATGTATTGAGTGCTTCATCTGGAGGAGGTTATTTTTTCACTGAATATATGGTAGATGCCGTTTCTAAAGTCTTACAGTATGATTTTGATGGAAATAAAGTTCGTGAAATAACTTTACCTGGTGTCGGAAATGCAGGTGGTTTTGGAGGTAAAAAAGATGCTGTTATCGATTATTTTTCATTTACCAATTACAACACTCCTTCTAGTATATATACCTTTAATATAAAAACAGGAGAAACTAAATTATATTGGAGCCCAGATATTGATTTCAATCCTAATGATTATGAAAGCAGTCAAGTGTTTTATTCCTCTAAAGACGGTACTAAAATTCCTATGATTATTACGCATAAAAAAGGGATAAAGTTAAATGGAAAAAATCCAACAATTTTATATGGATATGGAGGATTTAATATCAGTTTAAACCCTGGTTTTAGTATAACTAATGCCATATGGATGGAACAAGGTGGGGTCTATGCTGTACCAAACCTAAGAGGTGGAGGAGAATATGGTAAAGAATGGCATGACGCTGGAACTCAAATGAAAAAACAGAATGTGTTTGATGATTTTATTACAGCTGCAGAATATCTAATCGAAAACAACTATACTTCTTCAGAATACTTAGCAATTAGAGGGGGCTCTAATGGGGGGTTGTTGGTTGGAGCAACCATGACGCAAAGACCAGATTTGATGCAAGTGGCTTTACCTGCTGTTGGTGTTTTAGACATGTTGCGCTATCATACGTTTACAGCTGGTGCTGGGTGGGCTTACGATTATGGAACCGCCGAACAAAGTGAAGAAATGTTTAACTATTTAAAAGGGTATTCACCAGTACATAATGTCAAAAAAGGAGTAGCTTACCCTGCTACACTTGTAACTACAGGAGATCATGATGATCGAGTGGTTCCCGCACACAGTTTTAAGTTTGCCGCAGAACTGCAAGATAAACAGGTTGGTAATAATCCAGTATTAATTCGAATTGAAACAAATGCTGGTCATGGCGCAGGAACTCCTGTAGCAAAAACTATTGAGCAATATGCCGATATATTTGGGTTTACTTTATACAATATGGGTTTTGATAAACTACCAAATCCTCCAAAAGCTAAACTTAAAAGTTAACTGATACTTTTTTCAGTATTTTTACACCGCAAAACAAGTTAAATTGTTTGCGGTTTTTTTATGCTTAAAGTCTCTAATATATCATTTCAATATGCTCCTAAAAAAGAGATATTATCTGATATTTCTTTCTCATTAAAAGAGGGGCAAAACCTTTGCGTTATGGGAGAAAGTGGCTCAGGAAAATCTACTTTATTAAAGGCTATTTATGGTTTACTAGACTTAAAAAAAGGCTCAATTTATTGGAAAAACCAAGAGGTTTTAGGACCAGCTTTTCATCTAGTTCCGGGCATGAGCTTCTTTAAATATGTAGCTCAAGATTTTGATTTAATGCCCTATACATCGGTTGCTGAAAATATTGGAAAATTTTTGTCGCGGTTTTATCCCGAAGAAAAAGAACAAAGAACCAAAGAATTATTAGAAGTTATAGAGATGTCTAGCTTTGCAAATGAGAAAGTAAAAACCTTAAGTGGAGGACAACAGCAGCGAGTTGCAATTGCAAGAGCTCTGGCCAAAGAACCTGAGCTTATTTTGTTAGATGAGCCTTTTGGTCAAATAGATAATTTTAAAAAAAACTCACTCCGAAGAAAGCTTTTTAGCTATCTAAAAGAGAAAAATATTTCATGTATTGTGGCAACACATGATGGAGATGACGCGCTTTCATTTGCGGACCAAATGATGGTGATTAAAAACAAAAAAGTGATTGCATTTGATTCTCCAAAAAACTTATATAAAAGCCCTCCTGAACATTATGTTGCGGCTTTATTTGATGATGTAAATGAACTTTATATAGACGGAGAGAAAAAACTGATATATCCGCATCAGATTCAAGCTTCTAAAGACTCTTTACATAAGGTTATTGTAAAAAAATCATTCTTTAAAGGTTCTTTTTGGTTAATTGAAGCTACATTTAATTCCCAGGTTATTTTCTTTCAAAACACCAAACATCTCGATTCAGAGCAAGAGATTGGTGTTTGCTTTGTTGTGTAAGTTAAGTTAATGCTAAAGGGGCTACAAAACATAATCTATTATAATTTCTTTTCCTCTCCAAACAAAAGTGTCTTCCGCTTTTTTTCCTACCAATAATTTACCTATTGGCGAAGAGGGTGAAATGGCAAAATACACAGTTTCTTCAACCTTTAACTCTCCTGCAGAAATACTCAAAAAATAGTATGCAGAAGAGGTTTTTATGACAGACCCTAGGGCGATGTTTGTTGATGGTATTAAACTGTTAATCTTAGCTAGTGTTTGTTGCATTTGTTGAACCGCAGCTAACTGTTGTCCTGCTTTTTCCATTTCTAATTGCAACATTGCCCTACCTGTTTCGTGCTTATCCCCTGCAGAACTTTTGGTTTCTGAACGCAATGCCTTCTGATGAGAAGAAATAGTGGTTTGTATCGTTTGATGTCTTGAATTAACAAAATCTTCACACTGTTGAAAAAGGACTTCTTTTAGAGTTAACATTATTTAAGCCTTTACAAATGAATATACCCCATACTTACCATGATGTGAAATTGAGCATGATGATGTAAGAAGTGTTGATTTATTATAATAACTAGGGGCCCCATTTTTTGATTTTTTTTGTTTAATTCCTGAGATCTTTACTCCTGTTAAAAGGTTAAGCTTATCCTTAATCATCGTATCAATTTGATCTGGAGACCCCATTTCTGAATACGAATTCTTTTCTTTTGTTAAACCTGCCTTGGTAAAAATATACTGCTGATTAACTATTGAGGTCGTATAAAATTTTTGATTTTTATAACAAACCACTCCCTTTAAGCCCAGCATCAATTTACATTCAAATTTTTTTGGAGCGAAAAAACGCACGCTGTGTTGTTGTGTAAAAATTTTATACGCAGCTTCCTTCATGCTCCAGAGTCTCCAAACCATCTCAAAAGAATTTAGTGCATTTAGAATCAATTGCTGCTCATTTGCAGAAAACTGTTTTTTCAAGAAGCCTCTTCGTTGCCAATTGCTCTCTGTTTTAGCAAGAGATAAGTCTATGATATCATTGCCTATCAAGAAGCTGATAATTTGGTTTCAATAATATCTAGTGCTGCTTTCACAGATAACATTTTTTCCATAGAATCATTGTCAATTTCAATATCAAACTCATCTTCTACATCTAGGATAACATCTACTAAATTCGCTGAATTAATCTTTAAGTCATTAATGAAGTCTGTTTCCTCAGATAGGTTATTAAATGCATTTTGGTCTTGAACATAAGGCTTTACAATTTTTTGTAATGAAACAACAAGGTCTTCTCTAGTCATGAATTCTTTTTTAATATTTTTTAAAAATAACACATCCATTTACATCACCAAAACCAAAACTTGCTTTTGCAATAATCTGTAGTTTTTTTGGTGTGTATTTAGTCGGTATTTTTTCTTTTGGAATTAATTTTAAAATATCTGGATGCACTTCCTCGCAATTAATGTTTGGAAAGATAAATTGATGTTTTAATTGCAAAATTGTTGCCACATTTTCTATAGCTCCCGCTGCAGCAAGACAATGACCAACCATAGATTTTAGAGAGTTGATCATTGGAAAATTTTGCCCAGTTCTTCCTAAGGCTTTTGTCCAATTTTCTATCTCTACAGGGTCTTTTATGGTAGCTGTCAAATGCCCATTAATTGCATCTATATCTGAAGGTAGTATGTTTGCATTTTTTATTGCGTCCACAATACATTTTTGAACTGCTTCAGAATTTGGAGCCGTCATGGTTCCGCCGTTTCTTTGACCTCCGGAATTAATATTTCCTCCTAATACCTCAGCATAAATAGTTGCTTTTCTTTCCAAAGCACTCTCTAACGTTTCTAATACCATTGCGCCAGCACCGCTGCCAGGCACAAAACCTGATGCATCTGTACTCATTGGTCTAGATCCTTTTTCTGGATTTTCATTGTGCTTATAAGTCATCACTCTCATTGCATCAAATCCACCCCAAATATAGGCTCCATTATCACTACAACTTCCAACCAGCATTCTTTTTGCCTTTCCTTCCTGAATACGTTCAAAACCCGTAAGTAAAGCTTCCGTACCAGTAGTACAGGCAGATGAATTGGTAGTTACTTGATTTCCCACTCCTAAAATACCTCCCAAAAAAGCACTAATGCCGCTTGCCATTGTTTGAACAACAACAGTACTTCCTAATCTTTTTACCTTTTGGTCGTCTATTTTATAGACGGCCTCTCTAAATTTTTCAACTCCTGAGGTACCTGCTCCAAAAACCAATCCAGAGTCATAATCTACAGGTAGACTTTTATCAATATCAAAGCCTGCGTCTTTCCATGCGTCTATGCCTGCAATACACCCATATAAAATTCCAGCACTATTAAATCCACGTAATTGTAGTGGTGTTAGATACTTCTTTTTCATCTCTTCTGATACTGAAGGAATTCCTCCAATACAGCATGAAAATTTTAACTCTTGAAGTTTTTGATGGAATGTAATTCCAGATCTTCCTTCTTGAATTGCTACTAAAAAGTTGTCTATGCCAACGGCATTTGGCGCTACAACTCCCATTCCTGTAATAACAACTCTATGTTTCATTATTCATTGGTTTTAACATTCCTGAAATAGTTCCTCTGCAAACCAACTCATTTTTATCATTAAACAATTCTACCTTACATTTTAGTTTATTAAATCTAAAATAAATCTTTTCTGAAACCACTTTTACGCGTTCTTGCGGACGGACTGGTAAAAAGAAATCAATATGATTTGAGGTTAATGCAATTTGTGGTTTTTTTGTTGCGGAAATTTCATCTCTTAATAAATATATTCCCAAGCAAACAACACCAATTTGAGCCATTACTTCCGTTAAAATAACACCTGGTATTATTGGATTATTTTTAAAGTGGCCTTGGTAGAAGTATTCGTCTTTTTTAAATGTATAAAATCCTTTAGCGTCGTGTTCTGATAGAGATATTAATTCATCTACAAACAAAAAGGGTGCCTGATAAGGTAAGAGCTGTATGACGTTTTTATTGTTCAAGTTGTTTAGTTTATATGTTCTCCTCCATCTACAGGAATAATTGCACCATTAATCCAGGAAGCTTCGTCTTTACATAAAAGATAAACAACATTAGCAACGTCTTCTGGAACGGTTAGTTTATCAAATGGATTACGTAATAAAGAATGTTTTTTTATTTCATCGCTACCAGGTATCATTCTTAAAGAAGCTGTATCTGTAACACCTGCTTGTATACAGTTTGCTCTAATCCCGAAAGATGCAAACTCTAAGGCAATATTTCTTGTAATGGCTTCTAGTGTTGCTTTAGCGGCTGAAACAGCAGCATAATTTTTCCATGCTTTGGTATTCCCTTCACTTGTAAAGCTAATTACTCGTGCATCATCTGAAAACAATTTAGCTTCAAAAACAGCCTTAGTCCAATCGTACAAGCTAACTCCCATTGCTTGTATCGTTAATTGAAAATCATCTGTTTGTAATGTTGGGGTTGTTTCTGAAATCATGGGTTTTAAATTTCCCTTAGCCACACTATGTACAAGTGTTTTAATAGAGCCTCCTTTTAATTCTTTTTCTAAATTCTCTATTAATGTGGCTCTTTTTTCTGAATGAAAAGCATCGGTATTATAGCTAATAAAATCAATCCCTTTTTTGGTGATTTTTTTAAACTCTTTTTCTATTTCTGCTTGTTGAGATCTTGAATTTCTATGTACAATACAAATATTCATCCCATGACTAGCTAGCTTTTTTGCTGTTGCCAGACCTAAACCGCTAGAACCACCTAAGATTAGAGCCCATTCATTTTTATCTTTAAATTCTTTTACCATTCTAATAGTATTCTTTGTGCAGAAAAGCCTGGCCCAAAACTTAGCATCAATCCTTTTTCTCCAGCTTGTCTATCTCCATTCATAAATCGTTCTAAAACATATAAAACTGTTGCGCTAGACATGTTTCCATACAATCTTAAAACCTCTTTTGTGTCATTAATATTCTTTCCTAAAGATCCAAATAAATCTTCTACTGTTTGAACAATTTTCTTACCTCCCGGATGAAAAATTAAATGATCTATGTCTTCTATTTTTAGATTATTTCGTTCTAGAAATGGGTGAACTATCATCGGAAAATGATTTGATATAGTTTCTGGAACTGATTTATCTAAAATCATTTGCAAGCCTGTGTTCACTAGTTTAAAACCCATCATATGAGTTGCATTATAAAAATGATACATCGCTTCGTCTATAATTTTTGGCCCCATGTCTTCTTCGTAAGATGATAAAATAACACTTGCAGCACCATCACCAAAAATTGCAGCACTTACAATATTTACCATAGAAAAGTCTTCTAGCTGAAATGTTGCTGATGGAGATTCTACCGCTACCACTACCGCTCTTTTATTTGGGTTGGCTTTTAAGAAGTTTTTTGCATAAATGATCCCTGAAACTCCGGCTGCACATCCCATTTCTGTGACCGGTAGTCTCACAATATCTTGCTTCATTTGTAAGCTATTAATTAAATAAGCGTCTACAGAGGGTATCATGATTCCAGTACAACTGACAGTAATAATATAATCAATAGCTGTGGGTTGTAAACTCGCTTTTTCCAATGATTTTTTCAATGACTGCTCTGCCAAGGCTGTTACCTCTCTAGCATAGATATTGTTTTTTTCTTCGAAAGACGTATTTGAAAAAACCTCTTCTGGATCCATAATAGAATACCGCCTATCTACACCAGCCCCTTCAAAAAGCTTTAATACTTTTCGCTGAAACCTTTTTTCCTGGCCATGCATCCATAGCTTAACAAATGGAATAATATCCTTTGTTTCTCTAGTATACTTTGGTAATTGTTTTGCTACTGAAAGTATTTTTACGCTCATGATATATCCTTAATAATTAGACTTTTTTCTAATTAGGCTCCTTTTTTAAAATCCATAAATAACGAAAAGCCCATCTCCAGTGAATTGTAAAAGGGACTTCTGCTTTTGTTAAGATAGTCTTTATTTCTTTTTTTTTGAATGCTCTTAAAACAGATGTTAAACCGTCTTCTCTAACCATCTTATTCTTAATAAAAACCCCAATGATCTTAAATAAATAATAGGCTATTCGATGCCTGTGCAAATCATTAACAACCCCGCCGATAGTAGCTGTTTTAATAACAGTCTTTAGAAATGGTATGAGTTGATCATTCTTAAAATGATGTAAAAACAACGTACACAAAACCACGTCATAAGTTTGCTTTTTAAACTCTTCTGAAAAAACATCTATTGTTTCAAAACTTAATTCTGGATAGTTTTTTGAAAGCTCTCTTGCATATTCTATAGCATCAGGATTTGCGTCAACACCTACTAATTTAAATTTATACTTATTTTTTCTGCCAAACTTGGCAACATCTCTTAGGATGTCTCCATGACCGCAGCCCAAATCTATAATTGTAATTGTCTTGGTTTTTGTTTGTCTATATAATAATTTTTTTAGGCCTTTTATGGTTACTGAATTGCCCCCTAAAAACCTATTAATAATCTCCAATTTGTCTAATGTGTCTCTAAACTCAACTCCTTCAAGAGTAAAATCATCCATCATCTCTGTAGCTGAAGAACGATATGCAGTGTCAACTAAAAAACTCATAGTGGTTGTATCTGTTTTCCGTGGGTAAATTTTATTATTTGGGGCAATAATGATGGAAATATTTTTAAAATTGAATACGCAATCTGTGAAAAAATTTGATTTCTGAATAACCACGCAACAAAATGACCGGTTTTTAATCGCAATTTAAATTCTTTGTTCCAATCTCTAATATACTGTTTTTCTAATTCTTCTCTTGTTTTTATTTCACCATTTAGAAACTGAAAAATTCTTCTGCTTGCCATCCTAGCACTAGAAATAGCCATTCCCATTCCGTTGCCACACAATGGATGTATCATGCCAGCGGTATCACCACACATAATAATATGATTTTCTACTGGACTTTTTGTTTGAAAAGAAATTTGGCTAATTGTAAGTGGCTTCTCAAAAAGGGTTGAAGAGTTTGTAAATATTTGTTTAAGGTGTTTATTTTTGAAAACAACTTTTTCTTGAAAGTCTAAAATATTTTTATACTTTTTAAATGATTTGTATCCTGTTATATAACAAACATTAATAGCATCACTTTCTACTTTAGAGACCCCGCAATACCCACCTTTAAAATTATGTAAAGCAACTAAGTTCTCTGGGAAAATACCCTTCACATGCATTTTTACAGCCAGATAAGGTGATTTTTTTTGGATAAATCTTCTCTTCATTTTTTGATCTAGTGTAGATCTTTTACCAAAAGCACCAATCGTTATTTTACTATTAAAAATTCCTTTATTTTTTGTTGAAACTGAGAAACAATCATCTTTATAATGAATAGACTCTACAATATCTTTTAAAATTATTACACCATTAACCTGTGCTTTTCTGAGTAATAAGTTGTCTAGAAAATACCTACTCATTCCAAAACCTCCTAGCGGTAATTCCCCTTTTATTAAATTACTTTTTATAGTGCTTATCTGGACTTTTGAAATCTGTTTAGCGCCATTTTTTATTGGATCAATTCCAAGAGAGTTTAAATATAATAGAACCTCATTAGAAATATATTCTCCACAAACTTTATGCTTTGGGTAGTTGTTTTTTTCAATTAATAATACCTTTTTTTTAAGTTGTGATAGGTGTATTGCGCTTGTTAGGCCGGCTAGTCCTCCTCCTACAATTATTACATCAAATGTTGTTATTCTATTCAATTTTATTTGGTAGCAGAATATTCTACTTTAATTTTTACATTATTAGACAATAGAATGCTTCTGCCGCCAACATTAAAGTTTTTGCGGTTTACCAACATTGAGGCCTTTAATGTTAACATTGAGTTATCTTCAAAAACATCTAAAGGAATTTCCATCTCTTTAGTAATTCCTTTGATACTTAACTTTGCAAAAAGAGTAATGTTACCATTCGCATCCTTTGTAAGTTTAGATGATTTTAAAATGATTTTTTCATGATTTAGAGTATCAAAATAATCTGTTTCTAATAAGTGTTTGTCTCTTGCTTCTATGCCTGTAAAAATAGAATTCACAATAATAGTAGCATTAATATAACTATTAGATAAATCTTTAGTGTCCAAGTTTGTCTTGATAACTGAAGTTTTAAAACCACCATCTACAGTTAGTCCAAAATTTTTAATTTTAAATAAAACACTGGTTTTGTTATTGTCTTGAATCCATTCTTGAGAAGATACCATTGAAGTAATAAGTAATAAAAGGACCAGTGTTTTTTTCAATATTTTAAACTTTAAATGTATTCAATCAAGTAGGTCTGCCAATTCTTTTCCAACCAGAGAGCCAATAGCAACCCCCATTCCTCCAAGGCGTATACCGCAATAACTATTTTCAGAAAGTTGTTTTACAATCGGCTTTTTCTGACTTCCAATACCCATGATTCCACTCCAACGGTGAGTAATTTCAAAAGCTGTATTTGGTAAAATAATTGTTTTTAAAAGGTTTTCTAATTTATTTTGAACGAGTGTAGTTTCGCCAAATTGAGTTGTTTTTTCTGTCTCAAAATCTAAATTTCTTCCACCTCCTAATAAAATTCTGTTATTTATATTTCTAAAATAATAGTACCCTTCTTCTAAATGAAAAGTCCCTTTAATGTGTAAATCTTTTATTGGGCTTGTAATCAACACTTGAGCTCTTGCAGGTGATATAGATTCTTTTAAAAGTTCTCTCGAGAACCCATTGGTTGCAAAAAACAGTTTAGAAGCTGAAACCTCTCCTTGACTTGTGTTAATCTTTACTTGATTTGTGCCCTCTGAAAAGCCCAGAACAGAAATATTGTTTAAAACTTTCACTCCTTTTTCTTGTGCTTTTTTTAGTAATTGTGAAACCATTTTTCCTGTATCTATCTGTGCTTCAAATTTGTTTACCAAATAAGTTGGAACAATATTTTTAAAATTAAACTTGTTGCGTGCTGTAGAAAAAACGCTTTCCTTAAAAAGAGGAAATAACAACTTGTTTAAGTCTTCTGTTTTGTTATTACACTTTTCAAAAAAGATTTTGTTAGAAAATAATTCATACCCGTAGTTTTGTTGATAATCTATATTTGTGTCTCCTAGTAGATTTCTCATAAGCTGAAGCCCCTCCCATCTCATCTTTACCAACCGAAACACCTCTTCTTCTGTGTGATTTTTGAGGTCACTTAGCAATTCTGAAGTGCTTCCAAAACAAGCAAATCCAGCATTTTTTGTGCTTGCTCCTTGTGGAAGTAATCCTTTTTCTAAAACAATAACTTTTGATTTTGGAAAGCGTTCTTTTAAATAAATTGCGCAATTTAAACCAACGATTCCACTTCCAACAATAACAAAATCATTATTCGTAAACCATTCTTTATATTCCCAATAACTATACTTCATCAAACTAATTTTTCAAAACAATTGCTGTCATCCATTTGCACATACTGCCCGTAGTTTGGAATACTATTATATCCAGACTTTTTATAAAAATTAATTGCTTCAATTTGGTTATTTCCTGTCTCTAAGATACATTTTTTAAACCCTTTTTCTGAGGCCCAATTTTCAAGAGACTTTAAAATAGAACTTGCGGTTTTTGTACCTCTATATTCTTCTTTTACAAACATTCTTTTTATTTCAACAGTATTTAAATCAAAGACTCTAAAAGCCCCACAACCAATTGCCTTTTTATCTTGGTAAGCGATGATCACATTATTTATTTTATCTAAAGTATTAAACTGGTTATAAAATTCATGATCATTACCATCGGTTACCTTTAAATAAGCGTCTAATTCTAAAATTAATCTTCTAAAGTCAGGATTCTTATTATCTGTTCTAATGATTTCTCTCATAAAACATTATTTATAGTTTAAGGCCTTGTAAAAAACACAAAAGCTGTTTGTTTTTAAAACTCCAGCTTCAATTGAACCCAAACAGGTTCTTTTTTTTCTGTGTCTAAGTTAGAAAAAGAAATCCCTAATAACCTTACAGAATTTTTAAACTTTTCTTGGTACACCAACTCTTTTACAATATCCATAATTTCACCTTTAGTTTGCATAAAATTTCTAGAGGTTTTACTTCTTGTTTGTTGAGTAAAATCACTAAATTTTATTTTTAACGTAAGTGTTTTCCCTTTTGTTTTTGTGGTTATCATTCTTTTTTCTAATTCTTCTGCTATTTTACATAGTCTCTCTAACATAAACACTTCTGAGGAAATATTCTTAGAAAAAGTTCTTTCTGCAGCAATTGACTTTCGAACTCTATTAGGTTTTACTGAACTATTGTGAATACCTCTTACAATATTATAATAGAAATTTCCTGACTTTCCAAAGAGTTTTGTTAACTCCTCCAATGATTTTTCCTTTAAATCTAATCCTTTAAAAATACCTAAGTTGTTCATTTTTGCAGCAGTTACCTTACCTACTCCATAAAATTTATTAACTGAGAGTTCCTCTAAAAAAGGAATGACCTCTTCAGGGTTAATGGTTTTTTGACCATTTGGTTTATTAATGTCTGACGCTACTTTAGCTATAAACTTATTAACTGAAATTCCTGCTGATGCTCTCAGCTGTAATTCATTAAAAATACGATCTCTAATTTCTTGGGCAATTAAACTTGCTGAGGGATTGCCTTTTTTATTTTCAGTAACATCTAAATACGCTTCGTCTAATGAAAGTGGCTCAACTAAATCTGTATAATCATTAAAGATTTGTCTAATCTTTACTGAAATTTCTTTGTATCTAGAAAATCTTGGTTTTACAAATATAAGATGAGGGCATTTCTTTTTTGCTAGGACACCACTCATCGCAGACCTTACACCAAACTTTCTAGCTTCATAACTTGCCGCAGCAACTACTCCTCTTTCGCTACTCCCCCCAACCGCAATGGGTTTTCCAATTAAATCTTTATTGTCTAGCTGTTCAACTGATGCGTAAAACGCATCCATATCTACGTGAATTATTTTTCTTAGTTTAGGTTTAATTTCCACAAAATAAAGTTACAAAAAATTGATTTTCTAATAGAAAAATTGAAATGAGTAGACAATGGGTTTTGTAAAAAAAAGACTTGTTCTTTATTTTTAATTGATAAAGAAAGTGCCTTAAAAAAGAAAAGACGCCAAATAAGGCGCCTTTACTAATTTTTATAATTTAGTGTTAAACAATCCCTTGGGCCAACATAGCATCTGCAACTTTAACAAATCCTGCGATATTTGCTCCCTTTATGTAATCTATTGAACCATCATCGTTTTTACCGTAAGCAACACAAGATTCATGAATATCTTTCATTATCTGCTTTAACTTTTCGTCTACCTCTTCTCTAGTCCAACTTAAACGTAAAGAATTTTGACTCATTTCCAAACCAGAAGTTGCCACACCACCTGCATTTGAGGCTTTTCCTGGAGCAAATAATATTTGTGCTTTTTGAAATTCATGAATTGCCTCAGGTGTTGAAGGCATGTTTGCTCCTTCTGCAACACAAATACATCCATTATTTATAAGTTGTTTAGCGTGATCTCCATTTAATTCGTTCTGCGTTGCACAAGGTAAAGCAACATCACATACTACAGACCAAGGTTTTTCTCCTTTAAAAAACTTTGCGTTTGGATACGTATTTAAATACTCACTAATTCTTCCTCTTTTTACATTTTTTAACTCCATAACAAAAGCTAATTTTTCTGCATCTATTCCGTCTTCATCTAGAATATAACCTGAAGAATCAGAAAGGGTTACAACTTTTGCCCCAAGTTGAGTTGCTTTTTCTGTTGCATATTGCGCAACATTTCCAGAGCCTGAAACCACTACTGTTTTTCCCTGAAAAGAATCTCCTTTTGTTTGCAACATATTTTCTGCAAAGTACACATCTCCGTATCCTGTAGCCTCTGGCCTTATTAAAGAACCTCCCCAAGAAGCTCCTTTTCCAGTTAAAACACCTGTAAAAGAATTTTTAAGTTTTTTATACATTCCAAACATAAAACCAATTTCTCTTCCACCAACTCCAATATCTCCCGCTGGAACATCAGTATTGTGACCTATATGTCTGAAAAGCTCACTCATAAAAGCATGGCAAAATCGCATAATTTCATTATCTGATTTTCCTTTAGGATCAAAATCTGATCCTCCTTTTCCTCCTCCCATTGGGAGTGTTGTTAAAGAGTTTTTAAATACTTGTTCAAAAGCTAAAAACTTTAAAATGCTTGCATTAACTGTTGGATGAAATCTTAGACCTCCTTTGTAAGGTCCAATAGCTGAATTCATTTGAACCCTATACCCTCTATTAACTTGAATCTCTCCTGAATCATCTACCCATGAAACCCTAAAAGAAATTAATCGTTCTGGTTCTACCATTCTAAGTAAAATGTTTTTCCCGTGGTAAATGTCATTTTTAACAATGTATGGGATAACCGTTTCTGCAACTTCTTGAACTGCTTGTAAAAATTCTGGCTCATGGTGATTTCTCTGTTTCACCAAGTCCATAAAAGCATTAATTTTTGCTTGCATATGTTTTTTTTTGATTTGTTTTAAATTGTTCAAATTTGCAACAAATATATATATTTTAAGACATCTTAATCATAGTTTTTTGGTTTTGTTTTTATCTGTAGCATCAGTATTCAATCGTTTTCGTTTGGAATTTAGTTTTCAAAAGGAAAAAGAAACACTTTCTTTATAAAAAATGTAAATTTGTAGAATATTTATTTGATAATAAAATATGTTAGACAAGGTTAAAGAGCTTATTGAAGAAGTTGAATCATTTAATACAACTTCAAAATCAGACGTTGAAGCTTTTAGAATTAAATATCTAGGAAGTAAAGGGCTGTTAAAAGGATTGTTTTCTGAATTTAAAAATGTTGATGCTGGGTTAAGAAAAGAATTTGGACAAGCTTTAAATACTCTAAAGAAGGTTGCTGAAGATAAAGTTACTTTTTTAAATGACAGCCTAGAAAACACCGAAAGTGATAAACATTTTTATGGAGATTTAACAAGGCCTTCTGAACCAATCCCCTTAGGTTCTAGGCACCCTATCTCTATAGTAAAAAATCAAATCATAGAAGTATTCAATAGAATTGGATTCACCGTTTCCGAAGGCCCAGAAATAGAGGATGACTGGCACAACTTTACAGCGCTTAACCTTCCTGAGTATCATCCGGCGAGAGACATGCAGGACACATTCTTTATTGACAAAAAACCAGATACTTTATTAAGAACACACACTTCTTCTGTTCAGGTTCGTTATATGGAAAACAACAAACCTCCAATAAGAACCATTTCTCCCGGTAGAGTTTTTAGAAATGAAGATATTTCTGCAAGAGCACACTGTATATTCCACCAAGTAGAAGGCTTATATATAGATACGGATGTTTCTTTTGCTGATTTAAAACAGACTTTATTGTACTTTACAAAAGAAATGTTTGGAAAGTCTAAAATTCGTTTACGTCCATCTTATTTTCCTTTCACAGAACCTAGTGCAGAGGTTGATATTTACTGGGGTTTAGAAACTGAAACAGACTATAGAATTACAAAAGGTACGGGTTGGCTTGAAATTATGGGGTGTGGTATGGTAGATCCTAATGTGCTTAAAAACTGCAATATAGACCCGGATGTTTATAGTGGTTACGCTTTTGGAATGGGAATAGAAAGAATTGCCATGTTACTATACCAAATACCAGACATTAGAATGTTTTATGAAAATGATATTCGTTTCCTTGAACAATTTAAATCTGTACTTTAATTCTTTTTTATCAGATAATTCGTAAAATCATTTTTACAACCCAACTTAATTTTATGAAAAAAGATATTATAATTCCTGAGGTTTCTGGTATTGAAATGGCGATTGTATATGAATACAATAATATTTATGATACAAACGATTGGAATGTTTATCTTGTAAACAACAGTGATGCTCGTCTAGAAATGGTTGTTATCGTTTCTAAGGGGTACGGCAGTAAAAAAATTAGCTCTGTTATGCGTAAAAAAATTGATGTTTTAGACGCGAACTCATTTGCTAAGGTTGAATTGATGCAGCCAGAATTGTTTAAAATTACAAATCTATTTCAAGTTACTTTTTTTATCAACAATCGTTTGTATGACAAAACATTTACTTTTAAAGAAAACACAATCAAAGAAGGTGGTTTAAGGATGATACCTGAAATTAAAAAGCGAGGTGTTCTAGCTAAATAAGCGCACATCTTAATATTAACGATTTATAATTGAAATAATAATATATTTAGTTTAACCTAGTTTAATTGTTCTCCCTTTAAGAAAGTTCTTTTAAATTAACTTAATTAAATTGCACCATGAAGCAATTCTCTTTTTTTGATAGAGAAAACACCATAAATGAATTACAATCAATTGAATTTGATGTCTTAATTATTGGTGGTGGAATTACTGGGGCAGGTATTGCTCTAGACGCTGCCTCTAGGGGTATGAAGGTGGCGCTGGTAGAAAAAAACGATTTTGCTTCTGGAACTAGTAGTAAATCTACTAAGTTAATACATGGTGGATTAAGATACTTAAAACAGTTTGATTTTTGGTTGGTTAAAGAGGTGGGAACAGAACGTGCTATTGTACATAAATTAGCACCACACCTTGTTGTTCCTGAAAAAATGATTTTACCGTTGGTTGAAGGTGGAACATATGGTTCTTGGTTAACTTCTGTAGGCTTAAAAATATATGATGTTTTAGCCTCTGTTGAGGGTGAAGACAAACGTAAGATGCTAGACCAAAAAGAAGCTTTACATAAAGAACCCCTTCTTCCTAGGAATGTATTAAAAGGCGCTGGTTATTATGCAGAGTACAGAACAGATGATGCTCGTCTTACACTTGAGCTTATTAAAACAGCCTTAAATTACGGTGCAAAATCAATTAATTATTCAGAGGTTATAGAGTTCTTATATAATGATGGTTGCGTTGTTGGCGTAACAGTAAAAGATGAATTGAATAATAAAGTTTTTAATGTAAAATCAAAATATATTATTAATGCTACTGGGCCATGGGTAGATCATTTACGTTTAAAAAATAAAGGCAGGGCCAATAAAAAACTAAGATTATCTAAAGGAGTTCATTTGGTTGTTAATTATAATAAATTCCCCATAAAACAATCTATCTATTTTGATATTCCTGATGGGCGAATGATGTTTGCAATCCCAAGGGGTAAGAGTACTTACTTTGGAACAACAGACACCAACTATCAGGGTAATAAAGATGAAATAAAAGTAGATTTAGTAGATGCAATGTATCTTATAGCGGCAGTAAATAATATGTTTCCGAATGTATGTGTAACTCTAAATGATATAAAATCGTCTTGGGCTGGTCTTCGTCCTCTTATACATGAAGAAGGAAAACCTGTTTCTGAATTATCGAGAAAAGATGAAATATTTGTGTCTGAATCAGGTTTGATTTCTATTGCTGGAGGAAAACTAACAGGATACCGTAAAATGGCAGAACGAATAGTTGACTTAGTTGCTAAAAAACACTTTAAACAATTCTCTAAGGAATTTAAAAAAACACAAACAGAAGGTATCAAGCTTTCTGGTGGTGGATTTAAGGATTTTAATGATGTGAAAAGTTATATAAAGAGTGTTTGTAAGAGGATAACAGGCAAAAATTTTAATAAAAAAGATGTCCAATATTTGGTGTTTAACTACGGCAAGCAAACAGATGTTATTCTAAAAAAGTATGATGAAATAAAAAAAGGAAGTCCAGAAGAAAGGTTAATAAAAGCAGAGGTTTGGTTTACTGTTTATTATGAAATGACTTGCTCACCTGTTGATTTTTTTATGCGAAGAACGGGAAGGGCGTACTTTAATATTGATAGTGTTTATGACAATTTAAACTTGGTCGTAGAAGAGTTTTCTAAACACCTTTCTTGGAAAGATGATATGCTTAATAAAAACAAAAAAGAATTGAACAAAGCTTTAGAATTAATTACTTCTTTTGATTAATTTACTCGCTTTTTTCATGTTCTTCTAAATCTTTTTCAAGATCAAGATTTCTTAAGGTTGGATTAAAAAAACCTGTTGCTGCTACTGTTATTAATGTCATGGTTCCACCAAATACTACAGCTGTAACAGTGCCCATTAATTTTGCTGTTAATCCGCTTTCAAAAGCGCCAAGTTCATTAGATGACCCTACAAACATTGAGTTAACCGAAGAAACCCTCCCTCGCATTTCATCTGGGGTTTTAAGTTGTAAAATTGTTTGTCTTATAACCATTGAAACCCCATCTGTGACTCCGCTGAAAAACAAGGCAATAACAGACACCCAAAAAATAGAAGAAATTCCAAAAATGATAATACAAACTCCAAAGCCAAAAATAGCAGCTAATAGCTTCTTC
>Ga0228677_1000035_pt1 | contig 22454 bp, 19 predicted proteins | sample 58D_rmetaG_FD_182787 | JGI IMG/M metagenome (GOLD analysis project Ga0228677, IMG submission 182787) | Seawater microbial communities from Monterey Bay, California, United States - 58D_r | ecosystem: Environmental > Aquatic > Marine > Coastal | place: USA: California | collected 2016-11-04 | reverse complement strand
GTTTTGGGTAGAGCTGCTGTACCCTCAGGTGCCTCAACTGGAGAACATGAAGCAGTTGAATTAAGAGATGGCGGTAAAGATTATATGGGAAAAGGTGTTTTAAATGCTGTTTCTAATGTAAATAACATATTAGCAAAAGAATTAATAGGTCTTTCAGTATTTGATCAAGAAAACATTGATAATTTGATGATTAAAATTGATGGAACTCCTAATAAAGCAAAATTAGGAGCTAATGCAATTCTAGGTGTTTCACTTGCGCTAGCTAAAGCTGCTAGTAACTCTAAAGGGATTTCCTTGCATACATATATTTCAAATGATAAAAGCACTAAGCTTCCTGTTCCAATGATGAATATTATTAACGGAGGTTCACATTCAGATGCTCCTATAGCTTTTCAAGAGTTTATGATTATGCCTGTTGAAGCCGAAAGTTTTACTCAAGCAATGAAGATTGGTTCAGAAATTTTTCACAACTTAAAGAAAATTCTTTCAGATAGAGGGTTGACAACTTCAGTTGGAGATGAAGGTGGTTTTGCACCAAAACTTGATGGTACGGAAGATGCTTTAAACACAATTATAAAAGCCATTGAAAAATCTGGATACCAAGCTGGAAAGCAAGTTATGATTGCTTTGGACTGTGCTTCATCTGAGTTTTATAAAAATGGAATGTATGATTATTCAATTTTTGAAGGAAAAGATGGAAAAGTACTAAATTCTAACCAACAAGCTAAATATTTGGCTGACTTATCATCTAAATTTCCTATTGTATCAATTGAAGATGGAATGGATGAAAACGACTGGGACGGTTGGGCTCACTTAACTAAAATATGTGGGGATAGAGTTCAGATCGTCGGAGATGATCTATTTGTCACAAACGTTGAAAGATTAAATAAAGGAATAGAAAATAATATAGCTAATTCAATTTTAATAAAGGTTAATCAGATTGGAACTCTTACAGAAACTATTAACGCCGTAAATATGGCTCATGCTGCTGGATTCACGAGTGTGATGTCACACAGGTCTGGCGAAACAGAAGATAATACTATTGCTGATTTAGCAGTTGGGCTGTCAACAGGTCAAATTAAAACTGGCTCAGCATCAAGAAGTGACAGAATCGCAAAATACAATCAATTGTTAAGAATTGAGGAAGAGTTAGGTAATAAAGCATTTTACCCAAAAAAAGAAGCTTTTAATGTTGATTTTTAAATATTTCACTAAATTTAAATAGTAACAAATATGAATAATAAAGCAACACTTAATATAAATAATAAAGTTCATGACTTAGATTTAATTACTGGATCTGAAAATGAGGTTGCTTTGGATATAAGTAAATTAAGACTTGATGCTAATTTAATTACAATAGATGCAGGTTTTAAAAATACTGGATCTTGTCAAAGTGCCATAACATTCTTAGATGGTGAAAAAGGCATTTTAAGATATAGAGGCTATTCAATTGAAGAATTAGCTAATAAAGCAGATTTTTTAGAAGTTGCTTATTTGTTAATTTTTGGTGAATTACCCACTAAACAACAATTAGAAAAACTTTCTGATGATATCAAAGAAAGATCAATAATAGATGAAGATTTACGAATTATATTAAATAGTTATCCTAAATCTGCTCACCCAATGGGTATTCTTTCTTCTCTAACAAGTGGGCTAGTAGCTTTTGATCCCTCTGCTGTTGATATAGATGATGATGAAGATATGTATGATGCTATACTTAATTTATTAGCTAAAATTCCTGTTTTAGTAGCCTGGGTGTACAGAAGAAGAAAAGGATTGCCACTTGAATATGGTGACACTTCTTTAGGTTACGTTGAAAATATTGCTAAAATGATGTTTCAAAGACCCAATAAAGAATATATTCAAAATCAAACTGTAGTTAGTGCTTTAAATAAATTATTGATTTTACATGCAGATCACGAACAAAATTGTTCTACTTCTACAGTTAGAATAGTTGGTTCATCTTATGCAGGATTATTTGCATCTGTCTCTGCTGGAATATCTGCTTTATGGGGAAGGTTACATGGAGGAGCTAATCAAGCTGTAATAGAAATGCTTGAAGCAATAAACGAAGATGGTGGAGATACAAAAAAATATATGTCTAAAGCTAAAGATAAATCTGATCCATTTAGACTCATGGGATTTGGGCATAGAGTGTACAAAAATTTTGATCCAAGAGCTAAAATAATTAAAGTTGCTGCTGATGAAGTTCTTAAAGATCTAGGAATTGATGACCCAATTCTTGATATAGCGAAAGGATTAGAGAAAGAGGCATTAGAAGATCAGTATTTTGTTGATAGAAAACTTTATCCAAACGTTGATTTTTATTCAGGAATTATTTACAAAGCCTTAGATATTCCAGCTGAAATGTTTACCGTTATGTTTGCTCTAGGAAGGTTGCCAGGATGGGTTGCTCATTGGAGAGAAATGAGACTTAGAAAAGAACCTATTGGAAGACCTAGACAAGTTTATATCGGCGAAAATTTAAGATCTTTTAGCGATATAAATTCAAGGTAATTAATTAATTATGGAATTTTTAGTTAGTGGTGAAACTTCTAAACTAAGATCAGTAGTTATAGGTATTGCTGACAGTTTAGGAGATATTCCATCTTTAAAAGAACTTTACGATCCGAAATCTATTGAAAATTTAAAAAAAGGTACATATCCCAAGGAATCTGATATGGTTAAAGAGTTAGAGAGTTTTGTTGTTTTACTTGAGAAATATAATGTAAAGGTTTACAGGCCAAATCTAATAAAGGATTACAATCAGATTTTTACAAGAGATATAGGATTTGTTATTGATAATTATTTTTTTAAATCTAATATCCTTCCTAAAAGAGCAAAAGAGTTTCATGGTTTAAGCTCAATTTTATCTAATTTTCATAACCAGATTATAAAAATGCCTCAAAACATTCATATTGAAGGTGGAGATGTACTATATCATTCCAATACTATTTTTGTTGGTTATTATGATAATGATGATTACAGTGATTTATTCACAGCTAGAACAAATAAAGCTGCATTAAATTATTTTATTGAATTTTTTCCAGAAAAAAACGTAAAAGGTCTTCATTTAAACAAATCATTAACTAATCCTAAGAAGAATATTCTTCACTTAGATTGTTGTTTACAAATTATTGGTAAAAATAAAGCTATTATTCATCCTGAGGCTTTTACTTTTAAAGATGATTATTTATGGTTAATAGATTTTTTTGGCAAACAAAATATTTTTGAAATTTCCGACAATGAAATGTATGATATGACTAGTAATGTTTTGTCAATAAATCATGAAACAGTAATTTCTCAACCTAAATTCAAGAGATTAAATAATTGGTTGAAATATCAAAACTTAAACGTTGAAGAAATTGACTTATCAGAAGTTTCTAAACAAGAAGGACTTTTTAGATGTTCATCATTACCCTTGATTAGATATGATGAATAATATCCATTCAATTTTAATGGTAAGACCTTCTAGTTTTAGAATGAATTCTCAAACAGCTTCAAATAATTATTTTCAAAAAAACACCAACTTAAATGATGCGCAAGTTTTAGAAAAAGCATGTCTAGAATTTGATAATTTAGTTAGTCTTTTGATTTCAAATGGAATTCCAGTAAATGTTTTTCAAGATGATTTAGTTCAAGACACACCTGATTCCATTTTCCCCAATAATTGGATAAGTTTCCATTCAAAAAAAAGAATAGCTATATACCCAATGTATGCTAAAAATAGACGACTTGAACGAAATGATAAAATCATAAAATTCATTGAAAGCAAGGGAATTGAAATTGATTTTATTAATGATTACAGCGAGGCGGAAAATCACAATTTATTTCTTGAAGGAACGGGGAGCATGGTTTTGGATAGATTAAATAAAAAATCCTATTGCTCTTTATCTGAAAGAACATCAGAGAGTTTAGTTGAAGAATTTTGTGATGAATTTAATTATATGCCTATTATTTTTAAGTCTTATCAAAGTATTGATAAAGAAAGAAAACTAATATATCATACTAATGTAATGATGTGTATAGCTAATAACTACTCGATAATCTGTTTAGATTCTATTGATTCACCAATTGATAAGCAAATTGTTTTAAAAAGCTTAGAAGATGATAATAAAGAAATAATTGAAATTAACGAAAATCAATTAAATTCTTTTGCTGGTAATATGATAGAGTTAGTTTTTCAAAATCATAGTTTTCTTATTATGAGTAGTAAGGCTTACAAATCACTCACTAAAAATCAAATTAAAAAAATAGAAAAATTCTCAAAAATTGTACACTCTAGCGTTGAAACAATAGAAAATTGTGGTGGTGGAAGTGTTAGGTGTATGATTGCAGAAGTGTTTAATTAGTTGATTTAAATTTATTTAACTTTTTAATGAATTCATGTTCATTTTTCTTATTTGCCAAGATTTTAATGAAATATTCGTCAATATATATTGAATACACATTAGATTGCCCTTTAAATAACTTTAATTTATAATAAGGAATAACTAGACCATAAGTCTCTAATAATGATCTAAAACTTATTATTATTCCCTTTGGTCTTAACTCAATATTACATTGGTTAGTATTATTGTCTAAGTTTAATAAATTCGTAATTTTAATATCTGTTTTTAATATAAAGTATTTTGGAGAACCAACTCCACCTAGTTTAATTCTTTCAAAAATTGTAAAAGGTTTGCCTAACAGGTCATTGATTTCAGATTTTATTATAGAATTATTATAGGAAACATTTCTTAACATTTAATCAAATTATTAATTTCAAATATAAACGAATCAAAAAAATAATTTATTCATTTTATAATTATATTTACTTCAAATTAAATTAATGAATATTAATACAATTTTACAGTCTAAATTTTCAGAATATCTTAAATTAAAGTATAATATTGACTTTAAAGATTTTGAAATTCAACTTACAAAAAAAGATTTTGAAGGAGACTTAACAATTGTTATTTTTCCCCTTGTCAAAGTTTTAAAGCAAAGTCCTGCAAATTTAGGTAACGAATTAGGTTCATTTATAGTAAATAATTCTAAATACGTTACTGGATTTAATATTATTCAAGGATTTTTAAACCTTTCTATTTCATCATTTTATTATTTAGAATTTTTAAATAACTCTTTAAGTGATGATAATTTCGGATTTATAATTCCAAAAAAAAATAGTCCACTATATTTAGTAGAGTACTCATCCCCAAATACTAATAAACCTCTTCATTTAGGGCATATTAGAAATATTTTACTTGGATATTCAATGTCAAATATTTTAGAGGCATCTGGTAAAAGAGTTAATAAAACTCAAATTATAAATGATAGAGGAATACATATATGTAAATCAATTATTGCTTGGTTAAAGTTTGGAGAAAATATAACTCCTGAAAATATGAATGAAAAAGGAGACTTTTTTGTTGGAAAATATTATGTTCTTTTTGATAAAATTTACAAAAGAGAAATTAAGGAATTAATTAACAGTGGTTTGTCAAAAACTGAAGCTGAACAAAAATCTCCAATCTTTATTGAAGCCAAGGATTTATTAAAAAAATGGGAAGCGGGTGATAAAAAAATTATTAATGTTTGGAAATTAATGAACGGATGGGTGTACAAAGGTTTTAACAAAACTTATAATGATCTTGGAGTTGATTTTGACTCATTGTATTATGAAAGTGATACTTATCTTATTGGAAAGGAAATAATTAAACAAGGTTTAGATAAACAGATTTTTTATAAAAAAGATGACGGTTCTGTCTGGATTGATTTATCAGATGAAGGTCTTGATGAAAAGTTATTGTTGAGATCAGATGGCACTTCTGTTTATATGACTCAAGATTTAGGGACAGCTTACAAAAGATACAAGGACAATCCTGAGATGAGTGGATTAATATATACTGTGGGAAATGAACAGGATTACCATTTTAATGTTTTGTTTAAGGTTTTAAAAAAACTAGGTTTTAAATGGTCAAATCATTTGTTTCATTTAAGTTATGGTATGGTTGATTTACCCTCTGGAAAGATGAAAAGCAGAGAGGGTACAGTTGTGGATGCAGATGAATTAATTTCTGAAATGGTAAATAATGCTTCTAAATTATCTAGTGACCTTGGAAAGCTTGATGGACTGAGTAATGATGAAAAAAACACTTTGAATCACACGATTGGTCTTGGAGCCCTAAAATATTATATACTTAAAGTCGATCCAAAAAAAAGAATTTTGTTTGATCCTAATGATTCAATTGACTTTAATGGAAATACAGGACCTTTTATCCAGTATACATATGCAAGAATTCAATCACTTTTGAGAAAGGAAGATTATGAAAATAGTTCGGTAAACAATAATTTAGAAATTAATACAAAAGAGAAACTAATATTAAAATTATTAACTCAATATCCAGACTTAATAAAATCCTCTGCTGATAATTTGAATCCTGCATTAATAGCTAATTACACATATGAACTTGTAAAAGCTTTTAACTCTTATTATCAAACAACAAAAATCTCAAAAATTGAAAACAATGAAGTTAAATTATTCCGATTAAGCTTAAGTTACAAAGTCGGTTTAATTATTAAATCTTCAATGCTATTACTTGGAATAAAAGTTCCTGACAAAATGTAATTTAATAAAAATTTAAATGTTTAATAATTTAACAGATAAGCTTAACTCAGCCTTAAAAATTTTAAAAGGACAAGGAAAAATAACTGAAATTAATGTTGCGGAAACATTAAAAGAAGTTAGAAGAGCTTTACTTGAGGCTGATGTAAACTTTAAAACAGCAAAAGAATTTACAATTAATATTAAAAATAAAGCTATTGGGCAAAATGTTTTGACAACTGTCAACCCTGGTCAACTAATGGTGAAAATTGTAAAGGACGAATTGACCCAATTAATGGGTGGTAATGCAGAGGGAATTAACCTGTCAAACTCATTTACCGTTATTTTGATGTCAGGTTTGCAAGGATCTGGAAAAACTACTTTTTCTGGAAAATTATCAAAGTATTTAAAAGTAAAAAAGAACAAAATCCCCTTGTTAGTAGCTTGTGATGTATATAGACCTGCTGCTGTAGAACAATTAAAAATTCTTGGAGAACAAATTGGAGTTGATGTATACAGCGATGAATCAGAAAAAAACCCAGTAAAAATTGCATCAGATTCAATTTCATATGCAAAAAAAATTGGAAAAAATTTAGTTATAATAGATACTGCTGGAAGATTAGCTGTTGATGATCAAATGATGAATGAAATTAAAAATATTCATAACGCGGTTAATCCTCAAGAAACTTTATTTGTTGTTGATTCAATGACGGGTCAAGATGCTGTTAATACAGCTAAGACTTTCAATGATATATTAAATTTTGATGGTGTTATTTTAACTAAACTTGATGGTGACACAAGAGGAGGGGCAGCTTTATCAATAAAATCGATAGTTGATAAGCCAATAAAATTTATTGGAACTGGTGAAAAAATGGATGCAATTGATGTTTTTCATCCAGAAAGAATGGCAGACCGAATACTTGGAATGGGTGATATTGTTTCCTTAGTAGAAAAAGCACAAAATGTTTATGACGAAAAACAAGCACGAATTTTAAGCAAAAAAATTGCAAAAAGTCAATTTGGTCTCGATGATTTTCTAGATCAAATAAAAAAAATAAAACAAATGGGAGACATCAAAGATATGGTAGGTATGATACCTGGTGCTAGTAAAGCCGTTGGAGATGCTGAAATTGATAATGATTCATTTAAGCATATTGAAGCTTTGATTTACTCTATGACACCAAAAGAACGCTCAAACCCCAAAATTATTGATAATAGTAGAAAGAAAAGAATATCAAACGGAAGTGGATTAGAAATTCAAGAACTTAATAAGCTTTTAAAACAATTTGAACAAATGTCTAAAATGATGAAAATGATGCAAAGTGGAGGTTCAAATAAGCTTATGCAAATGATGAAAGGAATGAAATAAATTATTATGAAAATTATAGACGGAAAAGAAATATCAAATCAAATTAAACTTGAAATTAAAAAAGAGGTAGATCTAATTATATCAAAAGGACAAAGACCTCCACATTTGGCAGCAGTTATTGTTGGAGAAGATGGCGCTAGTTTAACCTATGTTGGAAGCAAGGTTAGGTCATGTAATCAAGTTGGATTTGAATCAACTTTAATAAAACTTCCATCTTCAATTACTGAAAACAAACTCATTGATGAAATCAATTTATTAAATAATAATAATGAAATAGATGGTTTTATTGTTCAATTACCACTACCAAAGCATATAAATGAAGAGAATATTTTAATGGCTATAAATCCTAACAAAGATGTTGATGGTTTTCATCCTACGAATTTTGGAAAAATGGCTTTAAATATGGAAACTTTTATTCCAGCTACACCTTTCGGTATAATGGAACTTTTAAAAAGATATGAAATTGAAACCTCAGGAAAACATACTGTTGTAATTGGTAGGAGTCATATTGTTGGTCGACCAATTAGTATTTTAATGAATAGTAAAGGAGAAGCTGGTGATTCAACTGTTACTGTAGTGCACAGCAGAACTATTAATTTAGAAAGTTATACTAGAAGTGCAGATATTATTATTTCAGCTCTTGGAATACCTGAATTTGTAAAAAGTAATATGGTAAAGAGCGGAGTTGTTATAATTGATGTTGGAATTACTAGGGTAAAAGATGATAATTCAACAAAGGGATACGTAATAAAGGGAGATGTAGATTTTGAGTCAATGAAATCTAAAGCAAGTTATATCACACCTGTTCCAGGTGGAGTTGGTCCCATGACAATAGCTATGTTGTTAAAAAATACTTTACTTTCCAGAAAAATTTCTATTTAGCAAATATTTGACTTGGATCCTTAAATGATTTAAATTCTAAAGCATTTCCTGAGGGGTCTTTAAAAAACATTGTAGATTGTTCGCCAGTACACCCTTTAAATCTTATGTAAGGTTCAATAATAAATTCGATTTTTCTTTTTTTAAGCTTTTTTGCAAACTCTTGAAAAATTTTCCATTCAAGTATGACCCCAAAGTGAGGTATTGGCACATCTTTTCCATCAACTGGATTAGAGTTTTCATTTTTAGTATTATGATCTAAATGAATTACAAGTTGATGTCCAAAGAAGTCAAAATCAACCCAGTGATCACCACTTCTTCCTTCAAAACATCCTAATACTTCTTTATAAAAGATTCTATTTTGTTCAAGGTTGTTTACGGGAATTGCTAGGTGGAAAGGAGATAGTTTTTTGATAATTTGTATTTTTAATTCCACCCAATCATAAATCTTTTTATTTTGCTTTCGGGGGGTATGTTTATGCTTTTAATAATTTTTTCGGTACCTAATCTCAAATCTATTGGTAAATTTTGTTTATCAATAATGAAGTAAGCATCAATTTCATCTACATATATAATTAAATTATTTATGGTATTCTGAATAGAATTTATTTTATGATATTTTTCAATCATCCCAAATGTACTTTCAATAGTTACTCCATTGTCTGTTTTAAAAAAACTACTTACTATTTCGATAGTTTCGATAGTTTCGTTATTGTCATGTTGATTTCTTGGAGTTAGGGTAAGCAAGTGATTTTTATTAGAATCAAAAACTAAATATTTATCATCACCAGAAAACATATAATCTCCTTCGCCAATTCTTTTTACAATTGAATCATTTTTATATATTGAATCAAGTTGTTGAACTTTAATTTCTGTATTTAATTTTCCGATTTTACCTTTTTCAATTTTATATTCATCAGATGAGCATCCAACAATAAAAATTATTAATGAAATTATTAGATATTTTTTCATTTTTTAAATTTATTTAAATGTAATAATTAGTTTAAATACAAATTGATTTTATCTTATATATTTGTCAAGTGAATTTAAACAATGAGAAAGAATTAATTGATAAGGGACTTCTTCTGCCTTTAATGGAATCATTTTATACAATTCAAGGAGAAGGTTATCACAAAGGTTCTGCCGCTTTTTTTATTAGACTAGGTGGTTGTGATGTAGGGTGTCATTGGTGTGATGTTAAAGATAGCTGGGACTCTAAGATACATCCTCCTACAAATATTAATGAAATTGTCTCAAATGTCAAAAAAAATTCTGACACTGTTGTTGTAACCGGAGGGGAGCCCTTAATGTGGGATATGAGTCCTATAACAAAACTTTTAAAAGATAATAATATCAGAACTCATATAGAAACATCTGGTGCTTACAAATTTTCTGGAATTTGGGATTGGATTTGTTTGAGTCCCAAAAAAAATAAAAACCCTCTAAACAAAATTTATTCAAAAGCAGATGAGTTAAAAATGATAATTTACAATTTAGATGATCTAAAATTTGCTGAAAATGAATCAAAAAAAGTTTCAAGTAGTTGCTTGTTATATCTTCAGCCTGAGTGGAGTAAACGAGAAAAAGTTATGCCAATTATTGTCGATTATGTAATGAAAAACCCTAAATGGAAAGTTTCTTTACAAACCCATAAATATTTAAATATTCCCTAGTCATACAATAAATATTTTGCTCTTACAGCATTAAATTTTTCCAAATCACCTATCCAGCTTTTTTTAATCTGTTTTTCAGTTTTACCACCAATTATTTGTTTTTTTAACTCATATGTTCCCGCAAGTTTGTCAAAGCTTTCTAAGAAAAAAGAAGTTTTATTTTTAGAATTTTTATATGCTAATATTAGCCATTTTAAGTTTATTTCACTGAGTTTTTTATGTTTTCTTAAGTCTAACCCATAGCACTTAGAATTAATATGTTTAGGATGTTTTGCACCAGGCATTGACTTGGGGGTAAAAGTAAAATAATAATTCTTCCAGTTTGGATGTCCAATTGTTTGAAATTGTAAATTTGTTCCACGTCCAATACTCACATTAGTGCCTTCAAACAAGCATAGACTAGGGTATAGGTTAATTGATTTTTGATTTGGTAAATTAGGAGAAGGTTTAACAGGAAGATTATAATTCAAATATCTATTATAATTTTTCATTTGAATTATTTTTAAATCACATTTAACTTTATTGTTTAACCAACCTTCATTATTTACCATTAAAGCATATTCTCCAATCGTCATTCCATGTACAATTGGAACTGGATGCATGCCAATAAAACTTTTCAATTCTAATTTTCTCACGGGACCATCAACGTAATGACCATTTGGATTAGGTCTGTCAAGAACTATTAATTTAATATTGTTTTCTGCAGCAGCTTCCATTACATAATGAAGAGTAGAGATGTATGTGTAAAATCTTGCTCCGACGTCTTGAATGTCAAAGACTAACACATCAATTCCTAGTAGCTGATTGTTAGTTGGTTTTTTATTTTTCCCATACAATGAAATTATTTCTATTCCTGTTTTTGAATCGATATTATTGTTAATTAATTCTCCTGCATCTGCCGTACCTCTAAAACCGTGTTCTGGAGAAAAAATTCTTTTGATTTCAATTTTTAAAGAAATTAATGAATCAACAATATGAATATATTTTCCATTTTTTTTTTGTATAAGTGATGTGTGGTTACCGACTAATCCTACTTTTAAATTAATTAAATCTTTAAGATAATTATTGGTTTCATTTGCTCCAACGCTGTTATAATTTATGTTTTGAGAAAAAGAAAAGTTACATAATACATTAAATATTAAAAAAAAGGTAATTTTATATTTTACTAAATTAAATTTCATAAACATGAATTTTGAATCTTATATGGCTAAAAGATTTATAAAATCAAAGCCATATAAAAATACCGTTTCATCTCCAATAATAAAAATATCAATATTATCAATTGTAATTGGAATAGTAATGATGATTATTTCTATATCATCTAGCGTTGGTTTACAGAAAACTATAGAATCTAAGGTTTCGTCTTTTTTTGGACATATATCGGTGTCAGACTTTGAGAATAATTCTTCTTTTTCCTCAATAAACCCTTTAAACAATGATTTTGATTATAATTTATTAAGTAATAATAGAATTAAATACTTTGAAAAAGTAGCTTATAAATCAGCTTTGATTATTAAAGGAAAAAGTTTTGAAGGAGTTGTTTTTAAAGGGCTGTCAGCAGATTTTAATTGGAAAAACTTTTCAAATTATATTACTACAGGCAGAGTTCCTTCTTTAAATAATGATGTTTCTAATGAAGTGTTGATTTCTGAAAATTTATCTAAAAAATTGTTAATTAATTTAGATGATAAATTTGAAGCTACTTTTTTTAAATCAAGTTCAGCCTCTAATCCTAATAAAAGAATTTTTAAGGTTGTTGGAATTTATAGTTCTGGACTTACAGAGTTTGATGAAGTATATTTTTTCGGTGATATAAGGCATGTTCAAAAAATGAACAAGTGGACTAAAGATGAGTTTGGAAATATAGAAATATTTTTAAAAAAATATTCTTATACAAATGATGTTTCTGATGATTTATATAATCAAACTCCCCCTAATATAAGTGTTATGTCAATTAATGAGAAGTTTCCAGAAATCTTTAATTGGATGTCTTTGTTTGATTTTAATGTTTTACTAATAATTATTATTATGATTCTTGTTGGAGGAATCAATATGATTACAGCTCTTTTAGTTACTGTTTTAGAAAAAACAACAGTTATTGGTATCCTTAAAACTATTGGAGCTTCTAATAAATCAATTAGATCTATTTTTTTAATTAATGGAACCTATTTAATAGGCTTAGGCTTATTAATCGGAAATCTTATTGGGACTGGAATAATATTTTTTCAGAATCTCACAGGATTTATAAAATTAGATCCCCAAACTTACTATGTTTCTGAGTTTCCATTTGACTATAATTTTTTATCGCTTGTATTATTGAATTTAGGGGTATTGTTTTTTTGTTTTTTAATGTTGATTATACCATCATATATTATTACAAGAATTTCTCCTTCAAACTCAATTAGAACTAAATAAAGAAATTTGCTTTAATGTAATAACCATGTATATTATTACATTTGCAAAACTATATGAATTATTACAAAAATATTTTAGAAACAATTGGAAATACTCCTCTTATAAAATTAAATAATTTAACAAAGAATATAGATGCTTTAGTTTTAGCAAAAGTCGAATTTTTTAATCCAGGTAGTTCAATAAAAGACAGAATGGCTTTAAAAATGATTGAAGATGCTGAAAATGATGGTCGTTTGAAGCCAGGATATACTATTGTTGAGGGTACATCTGGAAATACTGGTATGGGTTTAGCATTAGCTGCAATTGTAAAAGGATATAAATTAATATGTGTCTCAACTGATAAACAATCAAAAGAAAAATTTGATGTTTTAAGAGCTGTGGGTGCTAAAGTTGTTGTTTGCCCAACTAATGTAAAACCTGAAGATCCAAAATCATATTATTCCACTTCAAAAAGAATCGGAGAAGAAACACCTAATTCCTGGTATGTAAATCAATATGATAATCCTTCAAATTCTATTGCTCATTATGAAACTACTGGACCTGAAATATGGAATCAAACAGATGGTAAAATAACACATTTTGTAGTTGGAGTTGGTACTGGTGGAACAATTTCTGGAGTAGCAAAATTTTTAAAAGAAAAAAATCCAAAAATTAAAATTTGGGGAATTGATACATACGGATCTGTATTTAAAAAATATCACGAAACTGGAATTTTTGATCAAAACGAAATATACCCTTATATAACAGAGGGAATAGGAGAGGATATTCTACCTAAAAATGTAAATTTTGATTTGATAGATGGTTTTGAAAAAGTGACAGATGAAGATGCTGCAGTTTATACACGAAAATTGGCTAAACAAGAAGGCATTTTTGCTGGTAATTCATGTGGTGCAGCTGTTAAAGGTGTCTTACAATTAAAACATAATTTTAAAAAAAATGATGTTGTTGTAGTTTTACTACATGATTCAGGAAGTCGATATATAGGAAAAATATATAATGATGATTGGATGAAAAAAAATGGTTTCAGCTTAGATTAATGAATGATTTTATTATTAATAATTGCTCAAATAAATTAGATAATAATCTTACACATTTAATACTCAAAAATAGTAACTCTTATCAATTTCATATAAAGCAAGATTACTACAATAAGACCCCACTTATTCAACTAAATTCTTTGTCTAATCATTTAGGCTTGAACAATATCTATGTTAAAGATGAATCAAATAGATTTGGTTTAGATGCTTTTAAAGTTTTGGGCTCAACTTACGCACTTTATGAGATTTTAAAAAAAAACTCAAAAACTGATGTGTTCTGTACGGCTACGGACGGTAATCATGGAAAAGGTGTAGCGTGGGCTGCTAAAAAGTTCAATAAAAAAACAGTTGTTTTTGTACCAAAAGATACATCAATAAATAGAATTAAGGCTATCAAATCATTTAATGCAATTGTTTATCAGCTTGATTTAAATTATGAGGAAACCTGTGCGTATGCATCTAAAAAATGTGATGAAAATGGCTGGAAGTTGGTTCAAGATGCCTCATGGGAAAATTATGAAGAAATTCCATCTCTAATTATGTCTGGTTATCTAACTCATTTTAAGGAAATTGAGTTCCCAACCAAAACTAATATTAAATCTAAATTTGATGTTATTTTTTTACAATGTGGTGTTGGAAGTTGGGCTTCCTCTTGTATTTGGTATTATTTAAATTATTATAAGAAAAATCGTCCAAAAATAGTTTTAGTTGAGCCTGAAGAATCGTGTGGCGTTTTTGAATCTTTTAAAAATGGTAATAGGATATCTCCTAATACTTTGTTTAATACTATTATGGCTGGTTTGAATTGTGGAATTCCTTCTAAAAATGCTTGGGAAATTATTAAGAGTGGATGTGATGCTGTTATTAAAATATCTGATAAAGAAGTTAAAAAAGCGATGAGACAATTTTACAATCCAATCGCAAATGATATTAAAATAATCTCAGGAGCATCTGGTGCAGCTGGTTTAGCTGGTTTAATTAAAGTTCTAGACTTTGAAAAATGCAATGATTTAAAAAAACATCTTAATATAAATCAAGATTCAAAAATTCTTTTGTTTAATACCGAGGGTGATACAGATCCAGATAATTTTAATAAAATTGTATCAAAATTTAATTGAATACATCTTTTGGAAATACTATAATACTTTCTTGATTATTAGTGCCAACACTGGAAACTCCAAATAAAAAATTATCTATAACTATTCCCTTTAAAGTAAATTCATTAGTATCTCCAACAAACCTACTATTTTCCCAAAAAGCTGAGGTGGTTTTTCTCCAATATAATTTATAACCTAATATTTTAGAGTTTTTTGGTTTTTCCCATTTAAGCTTTGTAGAAGGTTTTACCGCGCCTCCAATTTTTACATTTTTCGGTTCTTCTGGACTCCAACCTAAGCTTGCTAAATTTATTGCATTTACTGCTGTTAGTTTTTTTGCATAATTAAAATTAACTCCAGAGATAACATCACCATATTCGATACCATTTTCAGTTCTAATATCTTGATGTTGTCTATTGTAATTTTCGTGTGCCTCCATTATTCTTACACCAGCATATCCTAAGTCATTAAATGGTCTGTGATGCCCCCCTCTTCCAAACCTATCCAATCTGTATATCATCATTGGATTCATTTCTGGCATATAGTTACGAACTGTATTATGAATGTATCTTGCAAGTTGTCTTGAATTACCATCAACTTCTCCACCATAAAACCTTCTTCTTCTAATAGACACTTCTGATTCATTAGCTGGAGTGGGTTCAGAGAATATTCTAAAACTAAAATTATCAATTACACCGTCAACACCTTCAATATTTCCAATCATATCATTATTTAATATTCCAATAATTTCCCAATTATTTTTTTTTGCATAATTAGCCAGTCCAGCTCCACCATATAGACCTTGTTCCTCACCTGATAACCCTACGTATATAATACTGTTATCAAATTTATATTTGCTTAATACTCTTGCTGCTTCAATTACCCCAGCCATTCCGGAAGCATTATCATTTGCGCCAGGGGATGGTGATGTGTAGTTGTTAGGATCACTGATTCTACTATCAATATCTCCACTCATGATTATGTATCTGTTAGGATTAACTAATCCTCTTTGAATAGCAATTACATTATTAATCCAAACATCTTTGATTAATCTTCTTTTGTTTTTTACGAAATAATTTTTTTGATAAAAAACCTCTAAGCAATTATTACAATTTGTGGAAATATCTTTAAAAGATTTCTTTATCCACCTTCTCGCTGCGCCAATTCCTGTTGTATTTGATAAAGTGTCACTTAATGTATGCCTTGTTCCAAATGACACTAATTTTTTAATATCACTTTCAATTCTATTTTCGGAAATTGAATCAATAATATTGTAATAATTTTCTTCGCTTTGCGAATAACATAATGAAGTAAAAATTAAAATAGGTATGATTTTGAAATAATTCATGCCTAAATTTAATGCAAAAACTTTTAATTTGTTAAAAACAATATTTATTTTCTTCTTTTAGTTTGTCTGCAATATTATTCTTTAATTTAATAACGTTTGGATATTCGTAATATTTTGTAAACCTTTTAAGTCCCATCAATAATCCTTTTTGTTCATCTCCTGATGCGAAAGACACTATCACTTCTTTTCCTTTTGATTGTATAATATCCACAGCTTTATAAAGATATAACTGAGTCATAGCAATTTGGTTAGTTTGAGTTTCTTTTCCAAGTCTATTACAATTTTTTTCAGTTCTTAATAGTGCAGATTCTGTCATATATATTTCGATTAGAATATCTGATACTGCTAATAACATTTGTTGATGCTCTTCAAGTTTTTCTCCGAATTTTTTTATTCCAGCCCCGGCTAACATTAGAAATACCTTTTTAAGATTTTTTAATATTAATTTTTCTTGAGCGAATAGTTCAGTCAAATCAGGCACTTCAAATGATGGAATTCCCATCAATTCATCAGCTACTTTAGTGGCCGGATTGATAAAATCAATATGACCTTTCATCGCTTTTTTGATTAACATTCCAACGCTTAACATTCTATTTATTTCATTAGTACCTTCGTATATTCTACCAATTCTACAGTCTCTCCATGCACCTTCCATCGGGGTTTCAGCTGAAAAGCCCATACCACCGAATACTTGAATACCTTCATCAGCAATATTCTGCATATCCTCACTTATAGCTACTTTTAATAATGAACATTCAATGGCATACTCTTCTACTCCCTTAAGCTCTGATTCCTGAAAGCTATTACCACTATCATGTCTAATTTTAATTCGATCCTCAATATCCTTAGCAGCTCTATATGTTGCTGATTCACCTACATAAGTGTCCGTAGCCATGATAGCAATTTTTTCTTTAATAGCCTCAAAATCAATAATTTTTGTATTAAACTGAATTCTTTCGCTGGCATATTGTACAGCATATGATGTCACTCTTTTTTGAGCATCTAGGCATGCTGCTGCTAATTTTATTCTACCTACATTTAATGAGTTTACTGCTATTTTAAATCCACTTCCTCTCTCTGAAAGCATATTTTCAACTGGAACTTTTGTTTCATTGAAAAATACTTGTCTAGTTGATGATGAATGTATACCGAGTTTTTTTTCTTCATCACCTAATGTAATTCCATTATCATCTTCGTTTGGAACTATAAATCCTGTTATGTTTTTATCATCTTCGATTCTAGCAAAAACAATGAATAATTTTGCAAATCCAGCATTTGAAATCCACATTTTTTGACCTGTAATTTTGTAATGAGTTCCATCTTCACTCAAAACTGCTTTTGTTTTTCCACTGTTAGCATCTGATCCGGCACTTGGTTCAGTCAAACAATACGATCCGAATATTTCTCCACTTGCAAGTTTCGGAACAAACTTTTTATTTTGTTCTTGATTTCCATAAAGAACTATTGGCATTGTACCAATTCCAGTATGTGCTCCAAATGCTGTTGATAAAGAACCTACAGCTCCTGAAATAGTCTCGCATACTAACATTGTTGAAACAAATCCCATTCCCATTCCCCCATACTCTTCTGGAACTGCTACGCCTAAAAAGCCTAGATCTCCAGCTTTTTTCATAGTATCTTCAGTTAATTTATAATCTTTGTTTTCAAACCTTTCTCTATGAGGCATAACTTCTTTATCGATAAAATCTGAAACGGCTTGCTTCATCATTAGTTGTTCCTCAGAAAAATCTTCTGGTGAAAAGATATTTTCACAATCAGTTTCTTTAATTATAAATTCGCCTCCTCTAGTTATATTTTTTTCATTTGTACTCATAACAATATTTTAATTTAAAAATTCATAAATTCCTGCTGCTCCTTGCCCTGTTCCAACACACATAGTAACCATTCCATATTTTGATTTTCTATCTCTCATTTCGTTGAATAATTGGACAGATAATTTTGCTCCAGAACACCCCAATGGATGACCCAGAGCGATAGCGCCTCCGTTAACATTGATTATTTCAGGATTTAAATTTAACTCCCTTATTACTGCTAATGATTGAGATGAAAAAGCTTCATTTAGCTCGATTAGTTCAATATCATCAATTTTCATTTTAGCTTGATTTAAAACTTTTGGAATAGCTTTAACTGGACCAATCCCCATTATTTTTGGAGGTACACCAGCAACTGCATAGTTAACAAGTCTAGCAATTGGTTCAACATTTAATTCTTTAACCATTTTTTCACTCATTATTAAAACAAATGCTGCACCGTCACTCATTTGGGAAGAGTTTCCTGCTGTTACACTACCATTCATGGTAAAAACTGGTCTAAGTTTATTTAAAACCTTAAGATTTGTATCTTTTCTAGGTCCTTCATCAGTATCAACAATATATTCTCTAAATGCCTTTTTCCCATTTTCATCAAGATATGTTTCCTTAACTTTTATTGGAACTATTTGAGATTTGAATTTACCATTTGAAATAGCATCTACTGCTTTTAAATGAGAATTTAATGCAAATTCATCTTGATCTTCTCTGTTAACATTAAATTGTTGTGCAACTTGCTCAGCAGTTAAACCCATTCCCCAATAATAATCTTCTTTGCCTTGTTGAGCAATAGCATAGTCTGGCACAGGTTTATATCCTCCCATGGGTATAAAGCTCATGCTTTCAACTCCTCCAGCTATAATACATTCAGCCATTCCAGATTTAATTTTTGCAGAAGCCATTGCTATAGTTTCTAAACCTGATGCACAATACCTATTAACCGTAACACCAGGAACGTCCTCTACTTTTAATCCCATTAAAGAAATTACTCTTCCTATATTTAGACCTTGTTCTGCTTCAGGTGTTGCATTTCCAACTATTACATCATCAATTCTAGTTTTATCAAGTTCAGGAATTTCACCCATCATATGATTAATTGTTTCTGACGCAAGTTCGTCAGGTCTTTTAAATCTAAATAATCCTTTTGGCGCTTTTCCAACAGCTGTTCTATAAGCTTTAACTATATATGCTTCTTTCATAATTTAATTTCTTAAAGGTTTACCTGTTTTTAATATATGCTGTATTCTTTCTAGTGTTTTTCTTTCAGAACAGAGAGAAAGAAAAGCTTCTCTTTCTAAGTCTAATAAATATTGTTCATTTACAAATGTTGCTTTTGATAAATCTCCTCCGCTAATAACATATGCAATTTTATTAGCAATTTTTTGATCATGTTCAGAAATATATTTTCCTGCTTTCATTGTGTCAGTACCAACCATGAACATTCCTAACGCCTGTTTTCCCAAAACTTTAATATTTTTTTCACTGCAAGGTGGTAAATAACCATAGTCTGACATTAAAATTGCTTGCTTTTTAGCTATTGAAATTTGATGATTTTTATTCATTATTATAGTATCATTATTTGGCTCTAAATAGCCTAAATCAATTGCTTCGTGAGCTGAAGTAGATGTTTTAGCCATTCCAATATTTAAAAAATATTCTTGTAGAACATTAAGTTCAACATCATTTTTACTAAATTTTCTTGAAGCTCTTAGTGCCATTTCTTTACAACCGCCTCCACCAGGAATTAGTCCAGCACCTACTTCAACTAAACCAATATAACTTTCACTGTAAACTACCGCTTTATCACAATGCATTGTTACTTCACAACCTCCTCCTAATGTAAGACCGTGAGGAGCTGCAATTACAGGAATATTAGAATATCTTAATTTCATCATACTGTCTTGAAAGTATTTTATTGCTAAATTAATTTCATCATATTCTTGTTCGGCAGCTGCCATAAATATCGCTCCTAAATTTGCTCCTGCAGAAAAATGTGATCCTTCATTTCCAATTACTATTCCTCTGTGATTTTTCTCGGCTAAATCAACAGCTTTATTTAAACCCATTAACACTCCCTGTCCAAGAGTATTCATTTTAGTTCTAAATTCTATATTCAACACACCATCTCCTAAATCTTTAATTATTGAATCACTGTTTTCCCAAACGATTGAACTTTTATTTAAATTATTAAGAATTATTAAGGAATCTTGACCTGGTTTAATAAGAAAAGATTTAGAGTTCAAATCATAATATTTTATTTTACCATTTTCAATTTTATAAAAACAATCAATATTATTATTTATCATTTCAGAAACCCATTTAGCTGGTTTGTGCCCCAAAGATTCCATTATTTCAACACCTTTTTTTATACCAATTGAATTCCAAATTTGAAACGGTCCATTTTTCCATCCAAATCCTGCTCTTAATGCATCATCAATTCTATATAGTTCATCAGAGATTTCAGGAATTCTGTTTTGAATGTATGAAAACATTGTACCAAAATTGAATCTGTAAAACTCTCCTGCTTTGTCAGTTCCATTAATCAATATTGAAAACCTGTCAATGACTTTCGTAATTTTTTTAGCACTATTTAAAGTTTCAAAAGATACTTTTTTAACAGGTGAATATTCTAAAGTTTTTAAATCTAAAGAAAGAATTGTTGATTTTCCGTTTTCATCTTTAACTCTTTTATAAAATCCACCATCAGTTTTAGAACCAAGCCATTTATTTTCTAACATTTTATAAATGTATTCTGGAAGTTTAAAAGTTTCTCTGAACTCGTCATTTGGACAATTGTCATAAATTCCAGTTGCAACATTTACAGTTGTATCTAAGCCAACTACATCACTTGTTCTAAAAGTAGCAGATTTTGGGCTTCCAATAATCGGTCCAGTCAACTTATCAATTTCTTCAATTGTCAAATTTAATTTTTCAACATTATTTAAAATGTTTACCATTCCAAAAGTCCCAATTCTATTTCCAATGAACCCAGGTGTGTCTTTAGCTAGAACAGAATCTTTTCCAAGAAATCTTTCTCCAAAGTCGTTTAAAAATTCAATCGTATTTGGTTCGCAATCAGGACCCGGAATAATCTCAAATAATTTTAAGTATCGTGGCGGATTAAAAAAATGAGTTACTGCAAAATTCTTTCTAAAATCTTCAGATCTTCCTTCATTCATTTGCTTAATAGGAATTCCTGAAGTATTAGAGGTTATAAGTGTTCCTTTAGTTCTATGTTCTTCAATTTGTTTAAATACAATTTGCTTAATATTTAATTTTTCGGTTACTACTTCAATAATCCAATCTACTTTACTTATTTTATGTAAATCATCAGTAAGATTACCTAGTTCAATTCTATTGGCAAAATTTTTATGATATAGAGGAGCAGGTTTTGATTTTATACACCTTTGAAACATTTCATTTACTATCCTATTCTTAACTTTTTTACTCTCAAGTGAAAGTCCAAGTTTTTCTTCTTTTTCGTTTAATTTATTTGGGGCTATATCAAGAAGCAAAACATTAATTCCAATATTTGCGAAATGACACGCTATGCCAGATCCCATAACACCAGATCCAATTACTGCAACATTTTTTATATTTCTTTTCATTTTTATTCTTTAGTGAGTTAAAAATTGAATACTTTTTTATTTTTGATTAGATTATTGATTTTTTCAATAGTATTATGAAAATTTTCAAAAGCTTCTTCTCCAATATCGTCCTTAATAGCTTGATTGAATTTTAAAACAGCTACTCTTGAAACATCTCTATTAACCTTACCTCTTTCAGTTAAATAAATAAGTACACTTCTCCCATCATTAGGATTAGCTCTTCTTTCAATTAATTTCTTTTCCTCAAGTGTTTTAAGTGTTCTAGATAAACTAGTAGCTTCCATTCCCATTTTTGGACCCAGTGAAGTAGATGGAGTACCTTTTTTAGGGTCTATACTTAAAAGAGTAAAGCCAGTAGCCATTGTAGATTCGTACTTAGAAGCTTCTTCATTGTACATCCTTGCAATTGCTTGCCAGGTTGATCTTAGAAGTTGGTCTATGGTTTTTTTCTCCATTTGACCAAATTTAATAAAAAAATACTATGCACGCATAGTATTTTTTCTATTTTTTTTAAATACTCTTATTGATCCAGTTTTTTGCACTTTCAAATGCTTTAATCCAAGGAGAAACTTCGTCATTTCTGTTGTTTGGGTAGTAGGGCCAATTCAAAGGG